>SCPO01001245.1_pt1:0-182500 | contig 787171 bp, 901 predicted proteins | sample 6106821 | NCBI WGS metagenome assembly SCPO01 (sample SAMN10720448, study PRJNA508395) | human gut metagenome | isolation source: Participant 2 stool, 0 month | host: Homo sapiens | collected 2017
TTAGGGGACACACCCGTTCCCATCCCGAACACGATGGTTAAGACCTAAGCGGCCGATGGTACTATACTGGAGACGGTATGGGAGAGCAGGTGAGTGCCAGATCAATACCGGGGGTGTAGCTCAGTTGGGAGAGCACCGGCCTTGCAAGCAGGGGTCAAGGGTTCGAATCTCTCCATCTCCATTACGGAAAAAGCAGTTAATGAGGATGAGCCGTAAGGCGACAGATGAATTTATTGCCGAGGCCGTTCGTGAAACTTAACGAGGTCTTTTCGAGTTTAGTTGAACGAACATACATTAGATACGTACCTTGAAAACCGCATATTGAATAGAAATGATTGATTATTCAATTGAATATCAAGACATCCGAGGCCATATATCGATTGATTATGTGGAAAACAATACAACAAATTTTGTAAACAACCCAGACCAAAGATATAACGCTATATATCTGAGATGAGTAGTTTGCTCCCGCGAACGAAAATCAATTAGGTCAAGCTAAAAAGAGCGCAGGGTGGATGCCTTGGCACTAAGAGCCGATGAAAGACGTGATAAGCTGCGAAAAGCTACGGGGAGGAGCAAATATCCTATGATCCGGAGATGTCTGAATGGGGAAACCCGGCTGAGTAATCCTCAGTCACCATAACGTAAATACATAGCGTTATGGAGGGAACCCGGTGAACTGAAACATCTAAGTAGCCGGAGGAAGAGAAAGAAACATCGATTCCGGAAGTAGCGGCGAGCGAACCGGAAGAGCCCAAACCAGCGTGCGTGCATGCTGGGGTTAAGGACTGCATAAGTGAGCCGATCTGTTAATGGAACTGCCTGGGAAGGCAGGCCAGAGGGTGAAAGCCCCGTACATGAAAACGGTAGGCAGCGGCAGGATCCAGAGTACCACGAGACACGAGAAACCTTGCGGGAAGTCGGAGGGACCACCCTCCAAGGCTAAATACTTTAGTGACCGATAGCGCATAGTACTGTGAAGGAAAGGTGAAAAGGACCCCGGAGGAGTGAAAGAGAACCTGAAACCCTGTGTTTACAAGCTGTGGGAGCACGTTAAGGTGCAACCGCGTACTTTTTGTAGAACGGTCCGGCGAGTTGCCGGTGCTGGCAAGGTTAAATGGTACAGCCATGGAGCCGAAGGGAAACCAAGTCTCAAATGGGCGTAAAGTCAGCACAGGCAGACCCGAAACCGGGTGACCTATCCATGTCCAGGATGAAGCGGAAGTAAAATTCCGTGGAGGTCCGGATCCACATCCGTTGAAAAGGGTGGGAATGAGGTGTGGATAGGGGAGAAATTCCAATCGAACCCGGAGATAGCTGGTTCTCCTCGAAATAGCTTTAGGGCTAGCCCGTATTAGTTTAGCGGAGGTAGAGCACTGAATTCCTAAGGGGGCGTCAAAGCTTACCAAGGGATATCAAACTCCGAATGCCGCATAAATGATGTACGGGAGTCAGACTGCACGAGATAAGTTGGGCAGTCAAAGGGAAGAGCCCAGACCTACAGCTAAGGTCCCAAAGTGTGTGTTAAGTGGAAAAGGATGTGGGATTTCAGAGACAACTAGGATGTTGGCTTAGAAGCAGCCACACATTCAAAGAGTGCGTAATAGCTCACTAGTCGAGAGGTCCTGCGCCGAAAATGTCCGGGGCTGAAACACAACACCGAAGCTTAGGAATGTAGAAATACATTGGTAGAGGAGCATTCTTAAAGGAATGAAGCAGTACCGGTAAGGAGCTGTGGACTTTTAAGAAGAGAGAATGCCGGAATGAGTAGCGAGATGGAGGTGGGAATCCTCCAGGCCGAATATCCAAGGTTTCCAGAGTAAAGCTGATCTGCTCTGGGTAAGTCGGGGCCTAAGGTAAGGCTGAGAAGCGTAGCCGATGGACAACAGGTTGAGATTCCTGTACCGCGTATCATCAGAACTGTGGGGACACAGAAGGACAGCACATCCGGGAATGGAAAGACCGGGGCAAGCAGGGTAGGAGTTAAGCTGGCAAATCCGCTTAACAATCTGAAGCTGTGATGCGGAGCGAATTTAAGTAGCGAAGTGTGCGATTCCAGCTGTCAAGAAAAGCCGCTATTGTGTGATACGTGCCCGTACCGTAAACCGACACAGGTAGATGAGGAGAGAATCCTAAGGCCGGCGGGAGAAGCATTGTTAAGGAACTCGGCAAAATGACCCTGTAACTTCGGGAGAAAGGGTGCCTGGGAAACCAGGCCGCAGAGAATAGGCTCAAGCAACTGTTTAGCAAAAACACAGGTCTATGCAAAACCGTAAGGTGAGGTATATGGGCTGACGCCTGCCCGGTGCTGGAAGGTTAAGAGGAGGGGTTAGCGCAAGCGAAGCTCTGAATTGAAGCCCCAGTAAACGGCGGCCGTAACTATAACGGTCCTAAGGTAGCGAAATTCCTTGTCGGGTAAGTTCCGACCCGCACGAAAGGCGTAATGATTTGAGCGCTGTCTCGACAATGCACCCGGTGAAATTGAAATACCAGTGAAGATGCTGGTTACCTGCGCCAGGACGGAAAGACCCCATGGAGCTTTACTCCAGCTTGATACTGGGATTCGGTACTGCATGTACAGGATAGGTGGGAGACTGAGAACTATGAACGCCAGTTTGTAGGGAGTCGCTGTTGGGATACCACCCTTGCGGTATTGGATTTCTAACCTGCAGCCGTGAACCGGCTGGGGGACAATGTCAGGCGGGGAGTTTGACTGGGGCGGTCGCCTCCGAAAGGGTATCGGAGGCGCTCAAAGGTTCCCTCATAATGGTTGGAAACCATTAGAAGAGTGCAAAGGCATAAGGGAGCTTGACTGCGACACCGACGGGTGGAGCAGGTAGGAAACTAGGACTTAGTGATCCGGTGGTATGAAAGTGGGATTGCCATCGCTCAACGGATAAAAGCTACCCTGGGGATAACAGGCTTATCACTCCCAAGAGTTCACATCGACGGAGTGGTTTGGCACCTCGATGTCGGCTCATCGCATCCTGGGGCTGTAGCAGGTCCCAAGGGTTGGGCTGTTCGCCCATTAAAGCGGTACGCGAGCTGGGTTCAGAACGTCGTGAGACAGTTCGGTCCCTATCCGGCGCGGGCGTAAGATATTTGAGAGGAGCTGTCCTTAGTACGAGAGGACCGGGATGGACGGGCCGCTGGTGTACCTGTTGGAGTGCCAACTCCATGGCAGGGTAGCCAAGCCCGGACGGGATAAACGCTGAAGGCATCTAAGCGTGAAGCCCCCCTCAAGATGAGATATCTCATACGCAAGTAGTAAGACCCCTTGAAGACGACGAGGTAGATAGGTCAGAGGTGGAAGTGTGGTAACACATGGAGCTGACTGATACTAATCGGTCGAGGGCTTGACCAATAAGGTCTGAATGACCGCAGAGTTGGATAACAAAGGTTGTAAAGTATTCGGAATGATGATCATTAGTCAATATGTGGTTTTGAAGGTATATGTGAAAAATTAAAAATTATGCTTGCAAAATTCAAAAAAGTATAGTATACTATACCAGTCAGCGCAATTGATATTCCTCGATAGCTCAGTCGGTAGAGCAAACGGCTGTTAACCGTTGGGTCGTAGGTTCGAGTCCTACTCGGGGAGTTTAGTGGAAGTCATGGCGACCACTATAAAATATGGCCCCATGGTCAAGCGGTTAAGACATCGCCCTTTCACGGCGGTAACACGAGTTCGAATCTCGTTGGGGTCATTTGAACTAAGGTTCACACATCATGCCGATGTGGCTCGGTTGGCAGAGCAGCTGATTTGTAATCAGCAGGTTATCGGTTCGAGTCCGATCATCGGCTTTACTGCTTAGCAGCAGGTACGAATATAGTTCGGACCTTTAGCTCAGTTGGTTAGAGCAACCGGCTCATAACCGGTCGGTCCTGGGTTCAAGTCCCCGAAGGTCCACTCTTCCTAAACTGAGGTTATAAGAACTATATCAAACATGGCCCGGTGGCTCAGCTGGTTAGAGCGCCGCCCTGTCACGGCGGAGGTCGACGGTTCGATCCCGTTCCGGGTCGTTTGCATTTATATGCAAGACAATTTATACAAGTTGGGGTCTTAGCTCAGCTGGGAGAGCATCTGCCTTACAAGCAGAGGGTCACAGGTTCGAGCCCTGTAGGCCCCATTTGTTATATGCGGGTGTGGTGGAATAGGCAGACACAAGGGACTTAAAATCCCTCGGACTTATCATCCGTGCCGGTTCAAGTCCGGCCACCCGCATTTAAAATGAAAACCGATCTCTTAGTTATAAGGGAGCGGTTTTTTCTAAATTATGCGGGTATGGCGGAATTGGCAGACGCGCCAGATTTAGGTTCTGGTGTCCACGACGTGCAGGTTCAAGTCCTGTTACCCGCAGTAAATGAATGCAGTTGTAAAAGTATGGAAAGCATTTTACAGCTGTTTTTTTATGCCCGAAATCTTTTAAAATATTTCTTAAAATAGTGCTTTACATTCCAGGAAGTTAGTGGGATAATAGCTGAGCGGTTCGGTAGGGACCGATAATAAAACATACATATCGTATAAGTGTTTCTAATAAACAAATTACCAAAATGGTGGCAAAAAAATGCCATTGTCTGAATTCTTTCTTTTTCACATGTTCCCCTTTTCAAGCGGTGATTTTTGTAGTATTATAATACATGGCACTAGATATAGTGAGTGTGGTTTGAAAAACAACAATATTTTGTGCATGAGTGAGGGATAGTAATGAGTGTTGAAGTAAAGACGAATGTAATTAAAAGGAATGGCGAAGAGGTTCATTTTAATTCACAGAAGATCGTTAATGCAGTTCATAAGGCGAATGAAGAAGTAGACAGACTGCACCAGATGAATGACTATCAGATCAGAGCGATAGCAGATAATATAGCAAATAAGGTTCAGGAGTCAACTCATGCTGTAAATGTAGAAGACATTCAGGACATGGTGGAAACAGGCATCATGGCTATGAGAGGCTACGAGGTAGCACAGAAATATGTGCGCTATCGTTATAAGAGGGAACTGACACGTAAATCCAATACAACAGATAATGGAATTTTATCACTGCTTGATAATATCAACGAAGAGGTCAACCAGGAAAATTCCAATAAGAACCCGGTGATCAATTCTACCCAGCGTGATTACATGGCTGGAGAAGTAAGTAAGGATCTTTCCCGCCGTGTACTTCTTCCGGAGAAGATCGTAAGGGCACATGAAGAGGGAATTATCCATTTCCATGATACCGATTATTTTGCACAGAGAGAACATAACTGTGATCTGATCAATTTGGAGGACATGCTTCAGAATGGTACTGTGATCAGTGAGACACTGATCGAGAAGCCACACAGTTTTTTTACTGCCTGTAATGTGACCACCCAGATCGTTGCCCAGGTTGCCAGCAACCAGTATGGCGGACAGTCATTTACACTGGCTCATCTGGCTCCATTTGTAGATATCAGTAGAAAGAAGATCCGTAAAAATGTGATCGAAGAAAGAAAAGAATGCGGCGAACCTATGGATGAGGCGATCATTGATAAGGTAACAGAGCGCAGACTGAGAGAAGAGATCAAGAGCGGTATCCAGACTATTCAGTACCAGCTGATCACATTGATGACCTGCAATGGACAGGCTCCATTTGTAACTGTATTTATGTACCTGGATGAGGTACCAGAGGGTCAGACCAGAAAAGACCTGTCTATGATCATTGAAGAGGTCCTGGTACAGCGTATGCAGGGTGTAAAGAATGAAAAGGCGTATGGATCACACCGGCGTTCCCAAAACTGATCTATGTGCTGGATGAGGACAATATTTCCGAGGATGCTCCATACTGGTATCTGACAGAGCTGGCAGCAAAATGTACTGCAAAGCGTATGGTACCGGATTATATTTCTGCAAAGATCATGAAGGAATTAAAGCAGGGAGATGTTTACCCATGTATGGGATGCCGTTCTTTCCTGACAGTAGAAGACTCTCAGAGAAATGCAGATGGCAGCCATAAATATTATGGCCGTTTCAATCAGGGCGTTGTTACCATTAACCTGGTAGATGTAGCATGTTCTTCTGAAGGCGATATGGACCGTTTCTGGGAGATCTTAGACGAGCGCCTGGAATTATGCCATGAAGCTCTCAGATGCCGTCATGAGCGCCTTTTAGGCACGATCTCTGATGTTGCACCGATCCTGTGGCAGAATGGTGCCCTGGCAAGACTGAAAAAGGGTGAGAAGATCGATAAGCTTCTGTTTAACGGATATTCTACTATTTCACTGGGCTATGCAGGACTGTATGAAATGTGCATGAGAATGCTTGGAAAGTCCCATACAGACCCGGAGGCACGTCCATTTGCATTAAAGGTAATGCAGCGTTTAAATGATAAGTGCAAAGAGTGGAAAGCGGCTGAGAACATCAGTTATTCCGTATATGGAACACCTATGGAGTCCACAACTTACAAGTTTGCAAAATGCCTGCAGAAGCGTTTTGGCATTATTCCGGGAGTAACCGACAAGAACTACATCACCAACAGTTACCATGTACACGTATCAGAGAAGATCGATGCCTTCAGCAAGTTGAAATTTGAGTCTGATTTCCAGAAGCTGTCACCAGGCGGCGCTGTAAGCTATGTGGAAGTTCCGAATATGCAGAACAATATTCCGGCGGTACTGTCTGTTATGAAGTTTATTTATAACAATATCATGTACGCAGAGTTAAATACCAAGAGCGATTACTGCGAATGCTGTGGTTACGATGGTGAAATGGTCATCAAAGAGGAAGAGTCCGGAAAACTGATCTGGGAGTGCCCAAATTGTGGAAACAAGGATCAGAATAAGATGTTCGTAGCAAGAAGAACCTGCGGTTATATTGGAACACAGTTCTGGAACCAGGGAAGGACCCAGGAGATCCGGGACAGAGTATTACATCTGTAAAATCAATGAACTTAAAGAGAAGTCTCAGAGTAAATTCTGGGGCTTCTTTTCTTATTCAGGTAGTTTGTTATACTTATTGAGAATTTCGTCAAAAATATCAATAAGCACTATGCACAAAACATTTTCTCATGTATAATTGATTATACGTGAAATGCACAAAAGGAGGGTACAATGTTAGATACATCTTATTATGAGAAGACAGACCAGATCATTGCACAGTATAGCTGTGAAGAAAAATCCCTGATCCCTATTATCCAGGGGATCCAGGAGGAATATCGTTATCTGCCGCCGGAGCTTCTGACCTATGTTGCGGGGAAACTGGGGATCTCAGAAGCAAAGGCTTACAGTGTAGCAAGCTTTTACGAGAATTTCTCTTTGAGGCAAAGGGAAAATATGTGATCAAAGTCTGTGACGGAACAGCCTGTCATGTGCGTAAGTCCATTCCTATTTTGGAGGGACTTTACAAGGAACTGGGGCTTGGCAAAAGAAACATACAACAGATGACCAGCTGTTTACAGTGGAAACTGTTTCCTGCCTGGGAGCCTGCGGACTGGCGCCTGCCGTAATGGTCAATGATGAAGTACATCCGAAAATGACACCGGAGAAAATGAGTGAACTGATCGCAAAATTGCGGGAGGATGAGAAGGTATGAAAATAGAGAACAGAATGCAGCTTCATCTGTGGAGAGAAGAATGTAAGGAAAAACGCCAGAAAGAAACCTGCAGAGTCCTGATCTGCGGAGGAACAGGATGTCTGGCAGGCGGTTCCGACAAGATCTATGCCCGTATTAAGGAACTGACTGCAAATATGAGCAATGTGACGGTAAAATTTGGGGAAGAGATCGCACATGTGGGACTTAAGATGAGCGGATGTCACGGTTTCTGTGAAATGGGTCCTTTAGTTCGTATTGAACCATACAATTACCTGTATTTAAAGGTAAAGCTGGAAGACTGTGAAGAAATATTTGAAAAACGATTCTTCGCGGGGAGCCGGTAACAAGGCTGATGTATGAGGACAGCGGCCGTGTATATGAAACCCAGGAGGAGATCCTTTCTATGCAAAGCAGACCCGTCTGGTGCTTAAAAATTGTGGACATATTGATGCAGAGCATATAGAAGATGCCATGGCAGTAGGCGCTTATGAGGCTTTTGAAAAGCTGTTTTGAAATGACTCCGGAAGCTGTTATAAAGACCGTGACAGACGCAGGACTGAGAGGACGAGGCGGCGCTGGTTTCCCGGCTGGTAAGAAATGGACCCAGGTGGCAAGTCAGAAGGAAAAGATACGCTATGTAGTCTGCAATGGTGATGAAGGCGATCCAGGTGCATTTATGGACCGAAGTGTTATGGAAGGTGATCCCCACCGTATGATCGAAGGCATGATGTTAGCGGCTTATGCAGTGCAGGCCCAGGAAGGATATATTTACGTCCGTGCGGAATATCCACTGGCAGTGCGCAGACTGCAGATCGCTATTGCCCAGGCAGAGGAAAAGGGACTTTTAGGCGATAATATCCTGGGAACCGGCTTTAGTTTCAGACTGCATATCAACAGAGGCGCCGGTGCCTTTGTATGTGGCGAAGGATCTGCGCTGACCGCTTCTATTGAGGGAAAACGAGGTATGCCAAGGGTAAAACCGCCTAGAACCGTAGAACAGGGCTTATGGGGCAAACCAACTGTATTAAATAACGTAGAAACCTATGCCAATGTTCCTATGATCATTAAAAATGGCGCAGGCTGGTACAGCCGTATCGGTACACCGGAAAGCCCGGGAACCAAGGCATTTGCACTTACTGGAAATGTTAAGAATACAGGTCTGATCGAAGTTCCTATGGGTATCAGTCTTCGTGAGATCATTTTCGATATTGGCGGTGGCATTAAGGATAATAAAAGTTTAAGGCAGTCCAGATCGGTGGTCCTTCCGGAGGCTGTCTGGTGGAGTCACAGCTTGACAGCAAGATGGATTTTGACTCCCTTTCAAAGATCGGAGCCATGATCGGATCCGGCGGTCTGGTTGTTATGGATGAAGATACCTGTATGGTGGAAGTTGCCCGGTTCTTTATGAATTTCACCCAAAGAGAAAGCTGCGGAAAATGTGTTCCATGTAGAGAAGGAACCAAGAGAATGTTGGAGATCTTGGAGCGTATTGTTGCAGGAAACGGGAAAATGAGCGATCTGGATGAGCTGGAAGAGCTGGCAGATATGATCGAAAATACTGCCCTTTGCGGATTGGGAAAGAGCGCGCCAAAGCCGGTCATCAGTACCATTCATGCGTTCCGTAAGGAATACGAGGAGCATATTCTGGATAAGAAATGCCGTGCACATGTCTGTTCCGGGCTTCGGGTATTTAAGATCGATCCTGAGAAGTGTAAAGGCTGCTCCAAGTGTGCAAGGAACTGTCCGGTAAATGCCATTTCCGGAAAAGTGAAGTCACCATTTGTCATTGACAATGAAAATGTGTAAAATGCGGAAGCTGTATGGACAACTGTGCCTTTGGCGCGATCTATACAGAGTAGGGAGGATGGAAATTTATGGGAATTATGACAATTGACGGACAGTCCATTGAATTTACAGATGAACCCAATGTATTGTCAGTAATAAGAAAAGCCGGGATCGACATCCCTACATTGTGCTATCATTCAGAATTATCTATATATGGAGCCTGTCGTCTTTGTACAGTGGAAAATGACAGGGGAAAGACCTTTGCCTCCTGTTCAGAAAACCAAAAGACGGAATGGTCATCTATACGAATACACCAAGGCTGATGCGTTACCGCAAACTGATCCTGGAACTGCTTTTAGCGGCCCACTGCAGAGATTGTACTACCTGTATCAAGAGTGGAGAATGTCATCTGCAGGAACTGGCTCATCGCATGGGTGTTCATGAGATCCGTTTTGAAAATGTAAGAGAGCAGCAGCCTATCGACACCAGTTCCCATGCTATTATCAGGGATCCTAATAAATGTATCCTTTGCGGTGACTGTGTAAGAATGTGCGACAATGTGCAGAATATCAATGCCATTGATTTTGCTTACCGTGGAACAGATGCACAGGTAATGCCTGCATTTAATAAGAAGATCGCAGAAACAGACTGCGTTGGCTGCGGCCAGTGCCGGGTTGTCTGTCCTACAGGTGCTATCAGTATCCATACCAATATCGATGTGGTATGGGAAGCTTTAGCGGATAAAAATACAAAGGTGATCGCTCAGATCGCACCGGCTGTACGTGTGGCCATTGGAGATCATTTTGGCTATGCAAAGGGCGAAAATGTAATGGGCAAGCTGGTAGGTGTACTTCACAGACTGGGCTTTGATGAGGTTTATGATACTTCTTATGGTGCGGATCTGACAGTTGTGGAAGAGTCAAAGGAATTTATTGAGCGTTTTACTTCTGGTCAGAAAATGCCATTATTTACATCCTGCTGTCCTGCATGGGTGAAATATTGTGAGACAAAATATCCGGAATTTGTGCCAAACCTTTCCACCTGCCGTTCTCCTCAGCAAATGTTTGGTGCGGTAGTCCGTGAATATTATAAGGATCCGGAAAAGAACGAAGGAAAGAAGATAGTATCTGTTTCTATTATGCCGTGTACAGCAAAGAAGGAAGAGATCCTGCGGCCGGAGTCCTTTACCAACGGAAAACAGGATGTGGATTATGTATTAACAACAACAGAAGTAGTAAGGATGATCCGCAAGTCCGGTATTGTATTTGATAAGGTAGAGATCGAGGCTGCTGATGTGCCTTTTGGTATTGGTTCCGGAAGCGGTGTGATCTTTGGTGTTACCGGCGGTGTCACAGAGGCAGTACTTCGCAGATTGCAGCAGGGACACAGCAGAGTGGATATGGAAGCCATTAAAAGAGCGGAGTCCGGGGTGATGAAGGTATTAAGACGCTGACCTATGATTATAATGGAAGAGAGATCCGGGCGGCAGTAGTAAATGGTCTGGCAAATGCGGATAAGCTGTTGCAGCAGATCAAGAACCATGAGGTGGAGTATGATTTTGTGGAAGTAATGGCATGCCGCAGAGGTTGTATCATGGGCGGCGGCCAGCGGTAAATGCCGGACCGCGAACCAGAAAGGCCAGAATGAAGGGACTGTATGATACAGATGTAAATACCCAGATCAAGAAGTCAAATGAAAACCCGATGATCCTTTCACTTTATGACTCACTTTTAAAGGGAAGGAGCATGAGCTGCTGCATAGAAACTTCTCGGGAAAGTAGAGCACGAAGTGCGGGTTTGTGAGTGTGAACACGTTACAAAATAAAAGGGCAGAGCCTGGAAGTGATTTCCGGGCTTTGCTTTTTCTTGTGCAGGAGAATGATGTGGTGTATACTATAAAGATAAACTTCTTGTTCAGTTATGTTATTTAGATCCGCAGAGTATATTTAACAGAAATGGAGAAATGACAGATGAATTATGGAAATATAAAAGAATGTGATATTGCAGATGGTCCTGGTGTAAGGGTAACATTGTTTGTGTCTGGCTGCCGTCATCATTGTAAGGGCTGTTTTAATTCGGAAACCTGGAATTTTCAGTATGGGGTTCCTTTTACAGAGGAGACGCAGGATAAAATTTTAAAATTACTGGAACCGGGATATATTCAGGGTTTTACCCTTCTTGGGGAGAACCTTTTGAACCGGAAAATCAGGCGGTACTTGTCCACCTTTTAAAGAAGATCAGGAGACTTATCCACAAAAGACATCTGGTGTTACAGCGGATATCTGTTTGATCAGGATATGCAGCCAGGCGGCTCTGTTTACACGGAATATACAAAAGAAATGCTGCGTCAGATCGATGTGTTGGTAGATGGTGAGTTTGTGGAAGCAAAGAAGGATCTGACCCTGATCTTTCGGGAAGTTCCAATCAGAGACTTTTGCGTTTAAAAGACGGTGAATTTGCAGGAATGTGGGAAGATTAAGTGACAGATAAGCGGATGATTGTCCAGAAAACCCAGTAAAACCGTGGATATTCTGTGAACAGATGGCAGGCACTGTTGCATAAAAAGCAAAGTTGAATTATAATAAAGTGTACGAAAACAGACAGTATGAGCGGTTAATATAGCGCAGGAATAAAGCCTGCAGATGAAAGGAGAATGGGAAATGAGAAGACGTTTTGCGGTTGCAGCGGCAGCGCTGGCATTAAGTGCGGCTTTAACAGTTCCGGCTTATGCAGGAACATGGAAATATGTAAATGATCAGTGGAAATACCAGAAGGGTACCAACAAGTTTGCATACAATGAGTGGATAAAAGATAATGGAAAATATTATTATATTGGTAATGACGGTATTATGAAGATCGGCTGGCAGCAGATCGATGGCCAGTGGTATTATCTGGACCAGACTGGTGCAATGCAGATTGGATGGTTAAAGAGTGACGATGGAAAATGGTATTTCCTGTATCCAAACGGTGCTATGGCTGTAAACACAGTGATCGATGGAAGAACCATTGGCGAAGATGGCGTATGGGTTCCAAATGAGGGAGATACAGAGCCAGCTAATAGTATGGATCTGGAAAATGGTTATCTGGTACAGAACCTGGAAGGCATTACAAAGAAAGATTACACGATCATTGCTTCCGGTAAGACAGCCGCTGGATCCCGCTGGGGAAATGCGATCCGCTTAAAAGGCAAGGGAAGCTATGTACAGTGCAATACAAATGGTGAATACAGAATGTTATCTGGCGTATTTGGTCCTTCTTCCCAGTTTGACAGCGCCCTTCTTGCAAGAGTAACTGTTTACGGTGACGATGACCAGGTACTGTATACATCACCTGATATCCATTACAATGAAAAGAATGTATATTTTGGTGTGGATGTATCCGGACAGAAGCAGATCCGCGTAGAAGTTTCCCTGTTAAAGGATAATGAATGGGATGATCCGGTTATTTTATTTGATGGACTGTCTCTTTATAAGTAGGAAAAGATGAAATGAAAAGAGTATGCTTTCGGGATGGAGTTCCATTCCCGGTGGCATACTCTTTTGGAGATTATGTATATATGTACACTCGGGTTCACGCGCTATCGCGCTCTATTGTCTGCTGACGCAGACGGAACCCTCGTTAATCGTCCAAGAAAACAAATGCCACCTTTGGTGGCGCTTGTTTTCTTTTGGACTAGATTACATAATTGCTCCATGGTTCTTCGGGCTGGATCAGGTCAGCAAGAGTGATATTGTCTAAGTAGTTGTTGATCAGGTGATCCAAGCCTCTCCACATAGGGAGTGTACGGCAGCAGTCCATGCGCTCGCAGGAAAGTGCGTCCGGGGATTCCAGACAGGATACAGGGGCAAGGGAGCCTTCCGTAAGGCGCAGGATACTTCCTACTGTATACTGATCCGGTGATTTGGTAAGTTTGTATCCGCCGCCTTTGCCGCGGACACCTGTAAGCATTTTATCTTTACAAGGATCTTAATGATCCCTTCCAGGTATTTTTCTGAAATGCCCTGGCGCCCGGCTGTTTCCTTCAATGGAATATAGCCGTCTCTCTGGTGTTCTGCCAGGTCGATCATGATACGCAGTGCATAACGCCCTTTGTTGAAACTAACATACGCATTCTCCATTTCTTATTATAAACCTATTATACAACAAGGTTAGTGGCAGAGCAATGAAAATGCAGAAAGTTGGAATATGAATTTCTCAGTAACAGGAAAATGGGATGACAGAATTTCAGCAGAACCTCGGCAAAAATAACAGTTGACAAATATACAGATTGTGTTTAGAATGGCAGAATGCTTACGCAAAATGGCTTAAATACGTTAAAAATAAGACAAAATGTAAAAGCATACAATGGAGAAAATGTGGGAAAAGAGAGGAAAATGTATGAAAACCAATACGGATCTGTTTGAAAAGTTCCGGTACCTAAAGCAGTGGCTACTATGGCTGTTCCTACCATGATATCTATGCTGGTAGTTGTCATTTACAACATGGCAGATACCTTTTCATTGGTCAGACACAGGATCCACTGCAGGTTGCGGCTGTATCTTTGGCAACACCGGTATTTATGATCTTTATGGCGCTGGGAAATCTGTTTGGCATCGGTGGAAGCTCGGCTATATCCAGGGCATTAGGTGAAAAGCATAAAGACCGGGCATGGCATATCAGTTCCTTTGCTGTTATGGTGCGTTAGGTCTGGGAGTGATCGTGGCTGTCTGTTCTGTACTTGGTATGGAAGGGATTTTGGGACTGATCGGAGCCAGTGAAAATACCATTGGTTTTGCCAGAAAATATCTGCTGATCATTTCCATTGGTGCGCCAACGATCCTGTTTTCCACTGCATTTGCCAATATCTTAAGAGGAGAAGGCGCGGCCAGAGAGTCTATGGTGGGAAACCTCCTTGGAACTATTATAAATATTGTGCTGGATCCGGTTATGATCCTGATGTTAGGCTGGGGAGTAACAGGCGCAGCATTGGCTACGATCATTGGAAATATTGCAGCATGCCTGTTTTATCTGCAGTATTTTCTCAGGAAAAATCCACTTTGTCTATCAGCTGGAAATATTTTAAAGTGGGAGAAGGAATTGCAAAGAGCGTAGTAGCGATTGGAATTCCTGCATCTTTAAACAATATTTTAATGAGTTTTGCAAATATTATCCTTAATCAGGCATTAGTAGGATATGGAGATACACCGGTTGCTGCAATGGGCGTTGCCTTGAAATCCAATATGTTGGTAGTGCTGCTGCAGATCGGACTTTGTGTGGGAATTCAGCCGCTGATCGGATATAATTATGGTGCGGGAAATAAGAAACGTCTGATGCAGGTGTTTAAGTTTACAGGCATCGTATCGGTGATCATGGGAACGATCCTGACCCTGTTTATGATGGTGGCAAGAAAATCACTGGTTCAGGTGTTTATCAATGACGCCCAGGTTATCACTTATGGTATCCAGATGGTTATTGCACTGCAGTTGTCAGCGCCGTTTTAGGGATTTTATTCCTGTGCATCAATACCATCCAGGGAATGGGAAAGGCGATCCGTCATTGCTCCTGACAGTCTGCCGTCAGGGACTGATCTTTATCCCGTTGATCTTTATTTTAAATCATATGTTTGGACTGGAAGGCGTTATTTATGCGCAGCCTGCAGCGGATTATCTGTCCATTGTAGTAGCGATCCTGATCTGTACCCATTTGTTCAGGACTATGGAGCATAGAAATGAGAGTGTTGAGGCATAAAAGGTACAAATAAGTAAGACAGGATTTGGGAGTGAGTATATGAAATGGCATGCTCACTCCTTTTCTGTTATATGTCCTACCGGAGTCTTTTATGGACTTGCCTTTGCGGCTGACAAAAATCTTCTCGCAAAGTCAGGTACAGAAAGATTCCGAGAGAACATTTAAGAAGTTTTGGATTTGCAGGTGAAAAATATTGATAATTTAATATTTTTCGATAGAATCTATATGATGATGCCAGGGCAAAAGGGCGGAAATCCGGCGCAGGCTTGCCTGCAGGAGGATTTTGAACCTGGGACCTGCTAAAACATGAGTAAGAAGCCATTATTTGAAGAAAAATAAGGGGATTAGGAATGTTTTAGAATTGCGGAGTGCAAAGCACGGAGCAATTCGGTATCATCTGGAACGGTGATTAAAAATAAGAGCTTCTGATGAGTAAAATCATCAAAACCCTTGATAAAAATAAATCGGAGTAACAGGATTTGAACCTGCGACCTCTCGGCCCCAGCCGAGCGCGCTACCAAGCTACGCCATACTCCGATGTTCATAACTATTATAGTATAACAGAAAAGAGGCTGTTTGAAAAGCCCCGATTTTGTTTTTTTAATGTATACCGCAATGAGGAGTTTTTCAGATGATCAATAAAACGACAGGCAGCAAAACAGATAAGAAAAGGATCGTAAGTTTTGATCTGGATATGACACTTTTAGATCAGGCTACATGGAAGATACCGGACAGTGCCATAGAAGCGGTGGAGATGCTGCGAAAAGACAGTATTATTGTCATCGCCAGCGGCAGAAATATGGATGGAATGGTCAGTGTGGGCTACAAACAACAGATACGGCCAGATGCAGTAATCCATATGAATGGAACCCGTGTGGTTGCCGGGGATGAATTGTTATATGAGCATTTTATGGATAAAGAGCTTTTAAAACGCCTGCTTTCCTATGGGGAAGAAAGGGAAATTGCCGTGGGGCTGACGATCGATGATAAGGATTACTTTGTGAATCCGGCAGAGGTAGAAAGAATCGACAAGATCCGCTGGGGAGAGAGCATGCGTAATTTTCAGGATCCCTGGAAAATGCTGGAACTGCCGGTACGTACGTTAGCTTATATTGGAGAAGCGGATCCGGTGTCTGATATGGAGGCACATTTTCCGGAACTTAAATTTCCATTATTTTCCAGCCGGTTAGGGGCGGACATCATAGAAGTACAGGCATCCAAGGCAAATGGACTGGTACGTTTATGTGAATACTATGGAATGGATATAAGCCAGACGGTGGCATTTGGAGACAGCATGAATGATTATGAGATCGTTCAGGCAGCTGGAACCGGGATCGCTATGGGAAATTCAGTCCAGAAGCTGAAAGATACAGCCGATTATGTGACAGATGATATTGACCGGGATGGAGTCTGGAAGGCATGCAGACATTTTGGATGGATATAGCTGAAAATATGCAGCCATGTGTGAGTACAGGAGGAGAAGGAATATGAATACAGTAAATGATGGATCAACGGAGAAAATGACCGTGAATCAGAAATTAGAATTGCTCAGAACAAAGATGAAGGAACGTGGCATGGATGCCTATATGGTGCCTACTGCTGATTTTCATGAGTCCGAATATGTGGGAGATCATTTTAAATGCAGACAGTTCCTGACCGGTTTTACCGGTTCTGCGGGAATTGCAGTAGTGACCATGAAGGAAGCATGCCTGTGGGTAGATGGAAGATATTTTGTCCAGGCGGCAGTACAGCTTCAGGGAACTTCTGTAAAGATGATGAAAATGGGACAGGAAGGCGTGCCTTCTGTAGCCGGATATCTGGAAGCAGAAGTGCCGGAAAATGGCTGTCTGGGCTTTGACGGAAGAGTAGTCAATGCATTGACCGGTATTGATCTGGAAAAGCGCCTGAAAGAAAAAAATGCAAGGATCCTTTGCAGTGATGATCTTATCAATGAGATCTGGGAAGACCGTCCGGCACTGTCCATGGAGCCGGCATGGGCATTACATGAGAAATATGCAGGAAAGATAGCAGAAGAAAAATTAAAAGAGCTTCGTGCAGAAATGAAGAAGGAGCATACAGATATGTATGTTCTGACATCGCTGGATGATATTGCATGGCTGTTAAATATCAGGGGAAATGATATTGCTTATAATCCGGTAGTGCTTTCCTACGTGATCGTAACAGAGGATAAATTGTATCTGTTTGTAAATGAAGAAGTGCTTCACGGAGAAGCATATCCATATATAGATAATTATCATAATATAGATATGCTTAAATATCTGGAAGATTTAGGGACAGAAATACTGCCTTATGATGATATCTATAAAATGGCAACAGATATTACGGGACATAAGATCCTTATGGAGAAGCAGCATATCAATTATGCTTTGTATAACATATTAAAGGATAAGAATGAACTGGTTGATAAGATGAATCCCACTTCTGATGCGAAAGCAGTAAAGAATGAGGTTGAGATTGAAAATGAGAAGAAAGCTCATATTAAGGACGGTGTAGCTGTTACCCGTTTTATCTACTGGTTAAAGCACCATATTGGAAAAGAGCGTCTTACAGAGATGAGTGTCCAGGATAAGTTAGAGGAATTCAGGAAAGAGCAGGAAGGCTATATTGAGCCAAGCTTTGCTACAATCTCTGCTTATGGGGCGAATGCGGCTATGTGTCACTATTCTGCAACAAAGGAAAGTGATACGGTACTGGAAGACCATGGCTTTTATCTGGTAGACTCTGGTGGCCAGTATTATGAGGGAACTACGGATATTACCCGTACCATTGCGTTAGGAGAACTGACGGAGGAAGAAAAAGAGCATTTTACTCTGGTCCTTATAAGCATGCTGCGATTAAAAGAAGTGAAATTTTTATATGGGTGCAGAGGCTTAAGCCTTGATTATGTGGCAAGAGAGCCATTTTGGAGCAGGGGACTGAATTTTGACCATGGAACCGGTCATGGTGTGGGCTATCTGTTAAATGTTCACGAAAGACCAAATGGCATCCGCTTCCGTATGGTGCCGGAGCGGCATGATAATGGTGTTCTGGAAGCTGGAATGATCACTTCTGATGAACCGGGACTTTATATTGAAGGAAGCCATGGTATCCGTACAGAGAACCTGATCCTTTGTGTAAAGGATGAGAAGAACCAGTATGGCCAGTTTATGAAGTTTGAGTTCCTTACCTTTGTACCAGTTGATAAGGATGCGGTAGTGAAAGAGCTGATTACAGAGAGAGATATTGCTCTTCTTAACGCATATCACAAAGAGGTGTTTGAGAAGATCAGTCCGTATATGGATGACCAGGAGAAAGAGTGGTTAAGAAAGGCAACGGCCCCGATCTAAGGGATCGTTTAAGGGACCGTTGCGTCTGCTTCAGGTATTTGTACAGATTGGGAATGCGTTAAAGATGTATCTGCTAAGTTTGATGGACTATTCTGCGTATGGAAGATCTACAATGGTATAGTTATGGTGGATAGCAGGGAGGATCTTGTTTAACAGGTCTTCTGTGCGGAATTTCAGGCTGGAGGTGTTGATACATGGATGACATCCGAAGTAAGGATGGTTCTCCAGGATATCTTTGTCTATGAGCAGCCGGACTTTGTTTTCTGGGTCGTTCATCAGACCGAGAACACTTACAGAACCGGGAGTGATGTTAAGGTACTGTTCCATAAATTCCGGTTCGGCAAAGGAAAGACGGGCGCTGCCGATCTGCTTGGAGAGAGCGGCTGTTTTGAACTTTTTGCTGCCTGGAAGGATCAGCAGATAGAAGGCGGTTTTCTGGGTATTGCGAAGAAATAGGTTTTTGCAGATCTCAATGCCTAAAAGCTTACCTACTTCCTGGCATGCTTCCATAGTGGGTAGTGTGTCATGGTCTGCACGGGTATAGGTGATCCCAAGGGAGTCTAACAGGTCATAGGTGCGTATCTCCTTTGGAAGACGGTCGGTAGTATCTGCCGGTCGGCCAGTGTATATAGTATGGTCAATGTAATAAGAAACGGGATCTTGTGATGTGGATGTTTCGCTCATAAATGTCACCTCGTTGTTTTAGGATGTTTGGATGTTAATAAGTACGATTATAAGAGCGAAGGAATAAATTGTCGATAGGTTATGAATGAAAAAGGTGTAAAAATGCAGGAAAAAAACGTGCAGGGAAAGAAAAAACAGGGAAATAAATCCCAAGAAAAGAAAGTCCAGGGAAATAAATCCCAGGAAAATAGAATACAGGGAAAACAAGTACAGGAAGGCAAAAATCAGGGAATCCCCAAAAGGGAAAATAAAAGACCGGAAAGCAGAGCAGTGAAAGGGGTAAGGCCAGAGCAGAAGCAAAGGCCAGAGCAGAAACAGAAGGCGGCAAAGTTTGGAAAACCGGTTCTGAAACAGCAGTCTGGCCAGAACGTGGAAAAGGGAAAGAAGAACGCTAAAAAGAGCATGTGTCCTGTTATGCGTCAGTGCGGCGGATGTCAGATGCTGGATATGCCTTATGCAGAGCAGTTAAAGACGAAAAGAAAGCGTCTGGAAACGTTGTTGAAGGGAATCTGTCCTGTAAAAGACATGATAGGAATGGAAGATCCGTTTTATTATAGAAACAAAGTTCATGCTGTATTTGACAGGGATAGAAGGGGCAATATTATTTCCGGTATTTATCAGGAAAATACTCATAATGTAGTACCTGTGGAGAAGTGCATGATCGAAGACCAGAAGGCAGATGAGATCATTGGCACTATTCGCGGCATGTTAAAGTCTTTTAAGATCCGTACATTTGATGAAGATACAGGTTATGGCCTGCTGCGCCATGTGCTGATCCGCAGAGGCTTTGAAAGTGGGGAGATCATGGTGGTACTGGTAACAGCTTCTCCTGTATTTCCGTCAAAGAATAATTTCGTAAAGGCATTAAGAGAGAAACATCCGGAGATCACCACCATTGTCCAGAATATCAATGGACGGGGAACCAGCATGGTACTGGGGGAAAAGGAGCATGTGCTGTATGGAAAAGGATATATTGTGGATACGCTGTGCGGCTGTAGCTTCCGTATTTCTTCCCGTTCGTTCTATCAGGTAAATCCGGTCCAGACGGAGAAATTGTATACAAAGGCTCTGGAACTGGCTGGACTGACTGGAAAAGAGACAGTTGTGGATGCGTATTGTGGTATAGGAACTATTGGTATTATTGCAAGCAAAAAGGCCGGAAATGTGATCGGCGTGGAATTAAACCAGGATGCAGTCCGGGATGCCATCAACAACGCCAAAATGAACCAGATATCCAATATCCGTTTCTTCTGCAATGATGCCGGCCGTTTCCTGGTCAATATGGCAGAGGCTGGTGAAAAAGCCGACGTAGTCATCATGGATCCCCCGAGAAGCGGAAGTACCGAAGAGTTCATGGATTCCATTGCAAAGATGGGAGCGAAAAAAGTAGTTTATGTTTCCTGCAACCCAGAGACATTGGCAAGAGATCTGGCTTATATGAAGAAGCTGGGGTATAAGGCGAAGGAAGCAGTAGGATTTGATATGTTTCCGGCGACGGAGCATGTTGAGACCGTAGTATTGATGTCAAGAGTAAGCAAATAAAGGGCGAAAATGCCCAGAAATAAAGGGATTTCTACTATCCAGGCAATCAAATGCCGGACGGTGGAAATCCCTTTTTTTGTTATCTCGGAAACAAATCAACCGCTCTGTTCAGTAGGGGTTGAGAATACAGATTTGCTTTCGGTAGGTCGAGAATACAGATTAGCTGTTTTGGCTCGTAGGGTTGAGGATACAGTATTACTGTTCCGCACTTGTCTGTAGCATCACGAGTTGCTGCAGAACGGTGTCATAGCGGTAATTCTCAATCTTTCCATCTACAATCAACTGAATCGTTTCTTCAATGATTTCGAGAGGTGTGACGAACCATTCCCTTGGATAGTGTTTGTTGCCCTGGTCATCGTAAACCTAACGAGTGCTTGCTGCCAGGAGAAAGCAAGGGTTGAGTTGACAGGTTGAAAATGGGCAAGGTTGAGTTGATAAGATGATTTTGTAATAGGTCGAGTGGATAAGACGATTATCTTGCGACCAGGAGGAATAGTACCATGATAAATTTAGGGAAGTTAAAAGAAATAAAAGACTTACGAAAGGTCTGGCCGCATGAAGCATTGGACTTTACCCCTTGGCTTGCGGAAGAGGATAATCTTACTCTGTTGGCAGATGCCGTTGGATTGGCGATAACCGTTGATGAGACGGAGTCCGGTGTTGGTGACTTCAATGTGGATATCTACGCAACAGAAACTGGAACGGACAGAAAAATTATCATCGAGAATCAGCAAAGGCTTAAACAAGGGATTCCCGCCACGGGGCGAAACAACTGCCCAGGGCTGGAATCACTTTTTTTTCTATCCGAACTTATCGACTTGGGCATCCGGGACGCCTCCGGGAGGGGTTGCGGACACGTTGTTATTGAAAAACAGGAGCGAGGATATGTTATTGCTGAAATTCTGTAAATGACAAAAAACAAAAACAAATAACAAGAAACGTATTGAAGATCACGAGACTTGGTGATATACTTTATTATGGTGTTTTGTATATGATGAAATGTCTACCGGAGGTAAAAAGATGGCAGATGTTAATTTGGATAAATGGATAAATATCGATGAAGCCGCAGAATACCTTGGAGTAAAACCAGGAACGATACGCGGATGGATAAGAAATAATAAAGGCGTTCCGGCACATAAGATTGGCAAGCAGTGGAAATTCAAATGCTCTGAACTTGATGCCTGGGTAAAAAGTGGCAAGAGTGCAATAAACTAACGGAGGTATCAGTTAAATGGCAAAAGGTCGTAAATTGAAAATCTTCTCCTTTTTCGCTGGATGCGGAATCCTCGATCTTGGATTTGAAAAGGCTGGGTATGATATAGAGTTTGTAAATGAGTTCTTTAAGCCTTTTCAGGACGCATACATATACTCAAGAAAAATGATGAAGATAAGGCCTCCTAAGTATGGATATGCAAATACAGATGTTAACAGCTACATTAACGAGAATAAACATCAGCTGGAGCAATACATAGAGGATGCTAAGAAAGATGGTTCCCTTGTTGGATTTATAGGTGGCCCTCCTTGCCCAGACTTTTCGATTGCCGGAAAGCAGCGTGGCAGAGATGGCGATAACGGAAAACTATCGCTTTCTTACATATCGTTGCTTATTACAATGAAACCTGACTTTTTCCTTTTTGAAAATGTAAAGGGTTTATGGAAGACTGCACGGCATAGAGAATTCTATGAGGAACTGAAGGTGACGCTTAAGAACGCTGGTTACTACTTAACAGAACGACTTACCAATTCGCTTGAGTTTGGCGTTCCGCAGGACAGAGACCGGATCCTGCTCGTTGGAGTGTCCGAGAAACTGCTCAAACAGGAGTTTAAAGGCGATGATCAGACACTGTTACAGTTCCCCTGGGAGTCGAAAATGAAGTGCTCCCTTGAGGATATCCGCAATGAACAATGGCCGGATATGACCCCATTTGTGGAAGGTTCTGTTAGCGAATGCCCTGATGGAATAGAAAAAGAACTTACAGTACAGTACTGGTTTGAAAAGAACGATGTGGAAAATCATCCAGATGCTAATCGGTACTTCAAACCGAAAGCTGGACTCAGAAAAATGCTTGAGATTCCGGAGGGTGATACAAACAAAAAGTCATACAAGAGGATTCATAGGTGGAGGTATTCACCTACTGTGGCTTATGGTAATAACGAAGTACACCTACATCCCTATAAGGCAAGACGGCTATCGGTAGCAGAAGCCATGTCATTACAGTCATTGCCGAAGGAATTTTCATTGCCACCCGAGATGACGCTTACGGATTGCTTTAAAACCATCGGGAACGGAGTGCCATTCCTTATGGCTAAAGGAGTGGCCGCTACGCTTAAAGATTACATAAATACAGCTGTGTTAAATGAGGAGGCAGGAAAATGAAATTTGATTTTACACCTGATCCAAAGGTACTAATTGCTCTTACGCATACACCAATGCAGCCGTTAGATGCTCTTTGCGAGTTAATTGATAATGCTATCGACTCATTTTATGGAGCAAAGATTCAGGGTTTGAAGGCGGATAATCCTATGGTGATTGTTACGCTTCCTTCCCGAAAGCAACTGTCAGAAAATGGTGGAATACTGAGAATCCAGGATAATGGGCCAGGCATGTCACCTCAGAATGCTGAAAAAGCAATAAAGGCGGGTTTTTCCGGGAATAATCCATACGATACACTTGGCTTGTTCGGTATGGGATTTAATATTTCCACTGGTAAACTTGGGAATATCACAACCTTTATGACAAGCCGTGAGGACATGGATTCCTATGTTAAAACTGTAATTGATCTTGAAAAAATCAACAGCACAAAGGATTATTCCCTTGATGCAGAGAAAATAGCTAAAGCAAGTGACGATCCGTATTTCAAGCCCGGTAGTCATGGAACCATAATTGAGGTAAAGGACTGGTGGCCTCAGGGAAATGCTAACAGCGGCTTTGTCCAGAAACTGGTTCAGTATGGGCTTCCTAAAATTCGAGAGGAGATTGGACGCAGATATGCCACTATTCTTCGGAAAGGTGAAATAAAGATTTTTATCAACGAGGGGAAGTGTGAGGCATACGAACATTGTGTCTGGGATGATAGCAGATATGTTGTCAGGAAGAGCGGAAATGTTCCTGCGGTGATGCGGTTTGACCAGGTGGTAGGAAGCACAAAACGTTGCGGGACATGTACGGCAATCCTTGGGACATCAGATACTTGTTGTCCTTCTTGCGGCTCTACTAAAATTCGAACCGTCGAAGAAAGAGTCCGTGGGTGGATTGGTATTCAGCGGTTTGACTCAGATACCGATTTTGGAATTGATCTCATAAGAAACGGAAGAGCCATACGAATTGGTGAAAAAAATGCCTTCTTTGAGTATGTGGATGAATTCAAGCATGTGACAAAAGATTATCCTATTGATTCTCAGTATGGTCGTATCGTCGGAGAGATCAACCTCGATTTTGTGCCTGTCGATTTTTTAAAGCAGGATTTTCAGCGTAGTAGTGCAGAATGGCAAAGGGCGATGACATTTATACGAGGAAACAGCTCTTTGCAGCCAAGTCAGCCCGGAGCCTCTGAGAACAACTCTCCTCTTTACAAATTATACCAGGCATACAGACGTGTCCGCTCTTTTGGTCGTGGCGATATGTATATGGGTTACTGGGATGCTGACAGCCGCAGCGCAAAACGTATCAGTAGAGACACAGAGAAGGAATACTATGAGAAATTCAAGCAGAAACTTCCTGGTTTCTATGATGATGGTGAATGGTGGAAACTTGTGGAATCTGCTGATCAGCCGCCCGCAGAGGAACTGCCGGAATGCCCTGTGTGCGGAGCACAAAATCTGAAGGAAGCAGAAGAGTGCGTAGCATGCGGAGCAATCTTAAAGCCAAAAACATGTGTGAACGAAAAATGCGGTAAGATAATACCACTTTCAGCTGTCACCTGTCCCTTCTGTGGAGCCAATCAGATTCCGACTGTACTGGAACCCTGGACTTGTAAAGTATGTGGGACTAAGAATATTGCAACCGATGATGTTTGTAAGAATTGCAGCAGTCCGCGTGGAGCTAATCATCCGCTTTCCAAAGAGGAATTACTTGCTCACTCGGATAAGGTAGATACTTTATCCAGTGATGGTATGAAGATCCGCCTTGCAGATGGGACTATGAGCAATTCCCTTCAAGTGGACGTTTATTCCGTTCAGAAGGCAATGCTGCCGCCAGGAGGAAAAGAAACGGTTCCACTGATAATCAGCAAGGAAATCGGCAGAATAACTATGTTCGTAGACTTATCGCATCCTTTCTTTACAAAATGCAGTCTGTCCAAGGAACAACTTATTGCAAGTGAAATTGCTATGTACCTGTACGATGAGAAGCGAAACCTTGCCTCATACGCTGAACATAATCTTAGCAATTTGACTTGGAACGTATTGCAGACAAACTGGAAAGAGGCTGTCGAACTGAACAGAGACTCGGTTTTAAAGGATGCTAACGATTTTCTGGATGAACTCCGTAACCATCTTAAGGATCTGTTAAACACAAATGGTGCATTATATTTTGACGAGTTGTCTGACGAGGAGAAGAAGCAACTGACAGCCTCTTTGATACAACATGGGATTGATTTGTCTTCTATTGGATCACTGAAGGAAAACGGGGAGTTTCTGCTTTATGCTCCGTACAGTTTTCTCCTGACGCTTTATCACGAAACACCCGACTCGTTTTTCGGAGGTGGAATCTGGAGCGTCTCCCTCGCAAGTGGGGGCGAAGAACTGCTCGGAAGTGACAATGTGGCACGTGCAAGAGAAAAAATTATACGACAGTATGAGAATTCCCTGCAGGATGTGATTACCTTTGCAGAAAACCAGTATTCTGATGCTACTACGCTTCAAAGAGTAAAACTCTCTATTGAGTTCTTGAGAAAGGAAATGGTGGAGTAATGTTTGAAAGCCAGTACCAGATTATGAATAATATGACTTGGCAGGCCTTTGAAAGAAATCTGTGCCGGCTTCTTACTTATGAGGGATATGACAATGTCCGTCTTGTCGGACAAACAGGAGATCACGGTGCAGATGTTACCGGGAATAAAGCCGGAAAGAAGTGGCTGTTTCAGGCTAAACACTGGAAGAAACCGGTAGGGCTTGATGTGGCCCAGGAAACGATAAACGCTGTTTATGAGTATAAAGCTGATATTCCTGTGATTGTTTCCTCAAACGGATTTGACGCTGCTGTTAAGTCATATCAGAGCACTTTGCTTGCAAGAAAAATTCCGTTACAACTATGGGATTCAAATACTTTAGTATCAAGGACAAAGCGCCTTCCGGATAAAACCTACAACACAAAGGAACCCCGGGACTACCAGTCCCCTGCAATAGACGAAATTGTCAACGCATACTTTGCCGGGGATGGAAACAGAGCCTTGGTTGTTATGGCAACTGGTCTGGGAAAGACATTCGTTGCTGCGGAAAGTGTCCGTCGCATACGGGCTAATAATCCATGCAAGGTGCTTGTATGTGCACATACAAATGATCTCGTATATCAATTGGAAAAGGCATTCTGGCCTTTTCTGAAGCCGTCAGAAAAAACGCTGATATGGAATTCTTATGAGCGTCCCACAGCTGAAATGCTTGACGGAGCAGATATGACATTTGCCTGTGTCGATTCAGTTTCAGGCTGGATTGAAGCAGGAAAAGAATTGCCGGATTATGGGATTCTGCTTGTTGATGAATGCCATCACGTTGGATCAAGTATGTATGACAGAGTGTTTGATGCCCTCAGTGCAGGCAAGCCGGGCGGCTCTTTTGCGTTAGGACTTACTGCAACTCCCTGGAGACCGGACGAGACGGATCTGACACAGTATTTTGGTGAGCCAAGAGTAACCATTGACATGGTCACCGGGCTTAATAAAGGATTTCTGGCAAATGTTGATTACCGAATGTATACGGACAACATAAACTGGGATGCGCTGCAGAATGTCCAGGGACATAGTTTTTCACCGAAACAGATAAACAGAACTTTGTTTATTAATCAGTGGGATGACTCAGTAGTTTATACATTGCGTGATGCATGGAGTGAGCAGCCCAATCCAAGAGCGATAGTGTTTTGCGGAACAATCGAGCATGCTCTTATCATGAGAGACAAGATCAATACCTTAGGGTTTTGTAAGGCTGAGGCTATTTATTCGGGTAACGCAGGAAATGAGTATGAGCCGTTATCCCAATATAAAAGGAACAGGATACTGAGCGATTTTTCCGACGGGACAGTTAATGTGGTTTGCGTTGTTGATATATTTAACGAAGGGATTGATGTCCCAGATGTAAACATTCTCGTATTTCAGCGTGTAACTCATTCCCGCAGGATTTTCATACAGCAGCTTGGCCGGGGATTACGGATATCAGAAGGGAAAGACAAGGTTATCGTACTTGATTTTGTTTCTGATATACGACGGTTCGCAGCAGGTATAGCATTGAAAGATGCAGTAACACCTCACGATACTCAGCCTGTCAGAATAGATATACCCAATAAGGTGACGTTTATGAAGGTTGGAGGAGAAGACCCGGAGTCGGAATCTTTCCTCAGACAATGGCTGGATGATGTTGCTGCGATTGAGGATTCAGATGAAGATGCAAGTGTACTGCGGTTTCCTCCGTTGCTCCAGGGAGGTAAGGTATGAATTTTACGGATGTTGAGCGAGATGTTCACAAACTGATTGGACTGGAACTGAATAGCATTAGTCGTAGTGCCGCCATTACCATTGAGAATATTGACGATGAGCAGGAGCGTTTAATCATACGTCCAAAGAACGGCAATTCCCGTAGCAGGCCAATGGATGAGCTGAAGCGTATATGGGATGCAATGCAGAAAGAGCCTGCCGTTCATGTGGATAAGGTTCTTAATGGTTCAGGAACAAGCAGAAACCAGCCAGAAACAATACTGGCGAACCTGCCATATATTGAGTGGCTCCGTATTGATAATAAAAAACATATTGCTTATGTGGGAGAGAGTACACATCCATTTGGCACATTGCAGGAGATGGATCCTGTAAATGCAGTGGAAATTGCTGCCAAACTAAAGGCGTCCGCTAGAAAGGCAAATTTTTCTTCGGTAATAGTATCCAAGGACATTAATGCGAGTATATCAAGTGTACAGAAGATTTGTTCCGGGAAACTTAGTACTGTTGATAAAGGGATTTATCAGATAGAAACAAAATCAGATTTGATTGTGTTTTTGTCTGCAGAAACCTGTGGACTTGAAGAAGGAACATATGCGGTTATCGAATCACATGCATTTGATGCCGGCGCAACGGCAAAAAGGCTGTCATTATATGGGCAGATGTTTACTGTTCTTTGTCGTGGAAATATAAAAATGTTAGTCAAGGAATCTTAGCAAGAGGTACTTTCAATGGCAGACGTTCTTACAGAAAAGCAAAGACATTACAATATGTCAAGGATTCGCAGCAAGAATACGAAGCCAGAAGAAGTAGTCAGAAAGTATCTGTTTAGTAAAGGGTTTCGTTATCGGAAGAATGATGCAAGATATCCTGGTAAACCAGATATCGTTCTTTCCAAGTACAAAACCGTAATATTCATTCATGGTTGCTTTTGGCATCAGCACCCAGGATGCAAAGCCGCAAGGATACCCGATACTAATAGTGAGTTTTGGAAGAGTAAATTTGAAAAAAATATAGCAAGAGATGTTAAAGAGAAAAGAGAACTGGAAGAAGCCGGATGGAAAGCTATTGTTCTTTGGGAATGTGAGATTTCAACTAAGAAGAAGCGTGAAATTCGTCTGCCAGCTCTCGAAGACGAAATAAAATCGCAATTATAACAGGAAGGAGATTTCAGGAGTGAAGTGTATTTGTTTCGGTTCATTATTTGTCCTGATGTATCAGGCGAGGGGCCAGGGGATTAAAAGCGCTCCTCTGTGCAGCGCTATTTTTGCGCCCTTCGGAGTGAACCTGGCTTATCGCGACACATCTCTTCCTGGGCATCTGAAAAACGGTCACGACAAGGTTCCTTCCGATATTGCCGATGTTGTCCGTGAATGTGATCCCGAGGCAGCAGTCCGCAGTTTTGAAAGGACTGTAATGCCATTGATCAAGGACAGCATGAGGGCTCCTCTGCTCCAGGCGGTACTCGCGGTGCTTGACGAAGATAAAACCATCGACACCAATTCACCGGTGAGCTGGCTGCGGGGATACACCAAGGGTGCAGTGCTGTCCGCGTCCTCAATTGACCTTACCTATCTGCTGACCTCTCTTGTACGCTTTGCCATTCTGGAAACTGACAATAATGAATGCGCAGACGGTATCCGGGAAATCCCGGATAAGTTTGTCAGCGGTTTTCCGAAATCAGCAGCTCCGATAGAACTTGATGAACCCGGCATCATCATAAAATGGCCGGATGGTGAACTGAACACCGCAGCCACAAGAAAATACATATCTGATGACGAAATCCGAAATGATGTTGACGTTTTGAAGAAGATGCTCAGCAAATACAAAAAGCCTGATCTGCTGCCTGTGCCGCTTGTCGTGGATGAGACGGAGATGGTCTATGTTGAGGCCTTGTATGCGGCTTATGCAAGTGCGGAGGATGTTCCGAAATATACCCGCAGGGATGTCGACCGGAATCGGCGGTATAAGAAGGACTTTGCATATCAGCGGAAATGCTATTATGCGACCGAAACAATCAGGCGGTCACTGCAGGATGCACTTCTTCCTATAGAGTACAAAGAATTCGATGAAATGCGTGAAGAGGTCAAGGAGGGCATCAGTCCGGTTATGATTCCTTCATATGATAATGGGTATAAGCGGCTGACAGCAGTAACGAGCCAGGCCGCTCTGGTGCCGATCACCCGTTCACAGATCGCACTTCTTCCCGGATGGATAGGTGCTGCAGAGAAAGTCGGCATGTGCCACATGCTTGCGAACAGAAAAGAAATACAGTGGGTGGATGAAGATGACGGAACTGTTTAATACCCCGTTCGAAACAGCCCTCCGGGTACTGCTGCTCCTGGAATCTGAGGCAAGAACGGATTTTTCAATTAACATGATTGCGGCTGTGGACTTTGCTGCCTTGTACGGAAGAAGCTTTGCTTTTTCCGGGATGAATCTCCACGGGGACAACTTGTTTAAATTCAGTGAGTTCGCAACGAGGAAGGAACTGACCCGGGATGGAATGACGCTTCTTGTGCGTCGTGGGTTTGTAGATGTCAATCCCACCAAGAACGGATTCATTTACTGCATATCTGCACGGGGTAAGGAGTTCTCCCGGCAGCTTGATACGAGATATGCCAAAGAGTACAGAGGCCAGATACGACTTGCGCTGCAGCATTTCTCCAATGACTCCGAACAGGGCATTTTGAATAAAATCAACAAGCTGGCGGTAGCTTCGTTGGAGAAAGAGGAGGCTGCGTTCCATGAAGAATGAGTATTACATCAAAAAGCTGTGGTTCACCGGCCCAGGGATAGAAGACTCGCCTGTAGAGTTTATCAATGGGCTGAACATCATTCACGGTGCTAATGATACCGGAAAGAGCTGGATTCTTGACAGCTTTGATTTTATGTGCGGTCTGGATCACGAGAAGTTCGTAATCGACAAGAGCACAGGATGCGATACCGTACACCTTGAGGTCGAAACTGGACACGGTACCGTCACGATGACACGCCAGCTTGAAAGCACAAAGATAGATGTTGAGAGTACTGATCCGAGAATCGATCCACACCAGTATACAGCAGGCAAGTCGAAATACTGGATTAATTCTGTATGGATGAAGATCCTCGGTATTGATGATAACGTGAAGGTCATCATGAATGAGAATGCCAAAAGGCAGTCTCTGACGCTCCGCTCGTTTCTGAACCTTTTATGTGTTTCCCTGGAAAATATGAACAGGAGGCAGAGCATATTTTATACAAGCGGTGGCCCTTTCTCAAAGACTGCTATGAAAAGCACTCTGCTGTATTTTCTGAATGAGGAAGAATTCGAGGAATATAAAGAGGTAACCGGGAAGAAACAAAAGAACGCCGAGAAAAAAATCCGTGCGCTTGTTAAGAACGAGAACCTGGAATACCTGTCAGAACTCAAACTGGCTGTGAAAAAGGAGGCGCTCTCCCCGGAACAGGTCAAAGAACGAATTGCTCAGCTGATGCAACAGATCAATGAGGCGCAGGGGCGTATTACGGAAGCCACTGCACAGCGCAGCAGACTGTCCGATGAAATCGTTGATATAAACGAAGACCTGAAGTCAGCCTCGCTGATGAAGCACCGCTACCAGATACTCCGCGGCCAGTACCATTCGGATATAAAGCGGATCACCTTTATTATTGACGGCGAGCAGAAACTTTCCAAAGAAAAAGAACCCGAGCATTGTCCGTTCTGTGGTGCTGAAATGGAAGTACAGCGGAGTGTGGAATATGCGGAGGCAGCGCAGGCAGAACTCCAGAGGATACTTCCGCAGCTTAATGATGTAATGGATGCCGAGAAAGACATTGACCAGGAGATTGCAGAGCACAAGAAACGCATACAGGAGTGTGATGAAGAAAGCAGCCGTCTTGCTCAGCTGATAAATCAGGACCTGCAGCCGACAATACAGGAACTTCAGAATCAGATAGAAATGTTGCAGGAATCTGTAGATTCAGCGAGTCAGCAGGGAATCATTGAGAAAATCGAAAAACATATAACCACTCCGAAGAAAACAGAGGATGGAAACGAAGATCAGGCTGCATTCAAGGCACAGGATAATTTTACGGCGGAGTTTGTTTCTGATTTCAATGATCTCCTGAACACCATACTTACCGAAGTCAAGTTTGATAAATTCAGCAACTGCTATTTTGATTTCGAAAGCGAAGACTTCGATATCGTCGTAAACGGAAAAAAGAAGCAGAAGTTCGGCGGCGGCTACAAAGCTTTCCTTAACGCAACGGTGGCAATTGCCCTGCACCAGTATTTGTCCGAAAAAGGCAAACACGGTCTTGGAATACTGTTGATGGATTCACCGATTCTTTCGTTGAAAGAGGGCGGGAGCGATACAAGTGCAGAGATGAGGAACGGATTGTTTGAGTATCTTGTTAAGAACCAGGACTTCGGGCAGGTCATTATCGTTGAAAACAGTATTCCTACGATAGATTATGACGGCGCAAAACGTGAAATGTACACTCACAAAGAGGGAGACGGCAGATACGGTCTTCTGATCGGCTATACAGAATAATATATAAATTTCAGAGAAGAGGCCTCGGCTTCTTCTCTTTTTTTGCCCTCCGGCGTGTGCCGAGGGGTATTTTTTGCGCTTTTTCAGATTCCAGTTTTTCCCCAGAAATCCCCCAGACTCTCACCATATTTTCTGAAAACCGAATCAACGATAATGATTACAGCCTTGGAAATTAAGGCAATTTCGAACAGAAAGGCGGTGAGAAGAATGGCGAAGAACACGAAGCAGACTTCAAGGCCTGTTGCCTCCAAGGCAAGCAGAATCTTGAAGGACGGACGTTACGGCAAAGACTCCAAGTCGGTAGCCGGAAGTGCACTGGCACAGACCAAGCCGAGCGGTAAGCGTAAGTAATGCCGCAGAGGGTGAACAGAGAAATGATTAGAACAATCAACCTGTTCATCCTCCTCTTCGGGTGAAGAAAAACTTCAATTAAATCATATCGTTCCAAGATGGCCATAGGGACGGTGGATGCAGAAGAAGTCATACTCAGCAGTTTTTTATAAGGCTGAGTTTGATTTCCGATGTACCACCGTGTCTTGTCATGCCGTTTTGGGGATGTTTCAGCCGGGGTACATTGTAGCCCCGGCTTTTTCGGTGTCCGCCGTCCTGCCAAGGAGCGGGAAAGGACACTGAATGAAAGCCAAAAAGAACAATGTAGCACTGACCCGTACCAGCGCATTCCGTGAGGATCGCAAGAACTACCTCACCGAAGACGGTTACACCTACTGGCGCTGGGATGAAGACCTCAAAAAGGAAGTCCCGGTACATATCGGTCTTGGCGAGGAATACACCGACCCGGACGGCACGGTCCGCACCATCGACCGTGAAATTCTGATTATGGTAGACAGCATCGACCATGACGAGGATGTGGAGCAGGACGAGTATGAGCGCCACACCGACAAGGTGTTCTCTGACAGACTTGCTCGTTATGAGCGTTCCGGCAAGAGCGGTGAGGATGTGGTAAATCCGTGGGACGAAATCGAGGATATCAAATCCGACCCTTTTACCCTGCTGTTCCCGGAGGATGCACCGATGGACGAGAAGGTTGCAGCCATTCTGGAATTCATGGAGGGGCTGACCGAGGCACAGCGAGACCTGGTCTATGACCATCTGGGGGCGTGGAAGTACCTCGAAGATGTCCGCCGTGAGGAGGAAGCCCGTACCGGAAAGACGGTCACTCAGCAGGCTATCTCCAACCGCTGGAATAAAATCATCGCCAAGGGCTGCAAGCACTTCGGTGTTGAGAAGTCCCGTAAGCGTAAGAAGTAATCACTGCGGTCTGACCGGGGGTTGTTCTTTTTCCCAATGTTACAGAGGAAGAGATACGACCTCCGGGCGCAGACCCGTTCATTGAACAGGAGGATATGAAAAATGATGAATCTGCAACATAGAGTACAGATCAATATTGCAGACCGCAGTGGTCAGAAAAAGCAGGTGCTTGGCAGCAAGAAGGTGCGCCTTCCACAGAGACTTTTGAATCTGATCTTCGGCGATTTCTGCGAGGTGCTGGTACTTACGCCCGGCACAAGTGTAAGAAACATTGAAATTCATGAGATGCGAGGAGGTGCGGACGATGACGAATAAATCCCTTCCGATGCCGATTACGGTCAAGCCATATCTGCATCAGCAGCAGGCTTTCGATTTTGCCTGCATGAGATTCGGCCTTCTCCCTTCCGATTTTAGAAGCAACGGTGTGGCTCTGCTTATGGAAATGGGTACGGGCAAGACGATCACTTCCATTGGCATCTCCGGCATCCTTTATCAGTTTGGCAGGGTCAACCGCATCCTTGTTGTTGCACCGCTGTCAATCCTCGGTGTGTGGGAAGAGGAATTTGAGAAATTCGCTGCGTTCCCATATACGCTGACCATTTTGAAAGGTGCATCCGCAAAGAAAAGACAGCAGCTTTCCGAAGTCGGCAAGACCGACGGGCTGGAGATTGTAGTCGTGAATTATGAGAGTGCCAGAATCCTTGAGACAGAACTGCTGAAATTCAATGCCGACCTCATCATTGCAGACGAGGGGCACAAGCTGAAGGAAAATCGCAGTCAGCAGAGCAAGACCATCTGGTATTCTCGGTCAACGGAGAGATGAAAAAGACCGAAAAGCTGGCAGACCTCATCCTCTTTTGCAGCCGGGGTGAGATGCTGACGGAGTTTGACGGGGATTGCTTTTCACAGTTTGTGGAGCGGGTCGTGATACACGAAAGGAACACCGCAGCCTTTGAACTGAAATGCGGATTGATACTGAAAGAAAGGATACGATGAATATGGCAAACCACATCCCATATGGATACAGAATTGAAAACGGTGTGGCGGTCATTGACGAAGGGCAGGCTGAACAGGTGCGTACCCTGTTCAGTGGCTACCTTTCCGGGCTGGCATTGGTACCCGCCGCAGAAGCCGCAGGGCTTACCCTGTTCCACAGCGGTGCCAAAAGGATACTCCAGAACGAGCATTATCTGGGCGATGATTTTTATCCTGCGATTATTGACAGCGAGACCTTTTCCAAAGTCGCAGAAGAGCGGAATCGCCGTGCCGGAGCATTAGGCAGAACCCGGGAGCGGACAACACCGCCGCCTTGCGAAGCAGAGACCGCCTTTATTATAGGAAAGGTCACACACAGATACGATGACCCATTCAAGCAGGCCGCATACATTTACAGTCTGATAGAAAGTGAGGTACGGAATGGCTGAGAAAACGATCACCGTAATTCCGGCGAGAAAACGAGTCGGCAGCAGAAAGCAGGTCACGGAAGAAAAACCGAAACTGCGTGTGGCTGCGTACTGCCGTGTTTCCACTGACCGTGACGAACAGGAATCCAGTTATGAGGCACAGGTGGAGCATTACACAGAATTCATAGACAGAAATCCTGAGTGGCAGCTTGCCGGGATCTATGCCGATGACGGTATTTCGGGTACCAACACCAAGAAGCGTGAAGAGTTCAACCGCATGATTGAGGACTGCATGGCATCCAAAATCGACATGGTCATTACCAAGTCCATCAGCCGATTCGCCCGCAACACGCTGGACTGCTTGAAATACATTCGGCAGCTGAAGGAAAAGAACATTTCCGTGTACTTCGAGAAAGAAAATATCAATACGATGGACGCAAAGGGTGAAGTGCTTCTGACCATAATGGCATCTCTTGCACAGCAGGAATCCCAGTCCCTCTCCCAGAATGTAAAGCTAGGATTGCAGTTCCGTTACCAAGCCGGAAAGGTCCAGGTCAACCACAACCGCTTCCTCGGCTATACCAAGGATGATGAAGGCAATCTGGTCATCGTCCCGGAAGAAGCAGAAATCGTCCTGCGAATCTATCGAGAGTATCTGGAAGGTGCAAGCCTGTTTCAGATCGGACAGGGGTTGGAAGCGGACGGCATCAAGACCGCCGCTGGAAGTGATTACTGGCTGCAAAGTACACTGAAGAAGATCCTCACAAACGAGAAATACATCGGTGATGCACTCCTGCAGAAGACCTATACGGTGGATTTCCTCAATAAAAAGCGTGTTGCCAACAACGGCATCGTTCCGCAGTACTATGTCGAGAACAGTCACCCCGCCATTATTCCCCGTGAGAAGTTCATGAAGGTGCGTGAAGAAATGTACCGTAGGGCACACATGGAGTGCGGACCTGATCAGAAGCGCAGGATTTACAGCAGCCGATACGCTCTTTCGAGCATCGTGTATTGCGCCCACTGTAATGACATCTTCCGCAGAATCAACTGGAACAACCGTGGGTGCAAGTCCACAGTTTGGAGATGCCTCAGCCGGGTGGAAAAAGACCGCCCATCCTGCACTGCAAGAACCGTAAAGGAAGAACTTCTGCATGAGGTGGTTGTCCGGGCGGTAAACGAAGTCATCACGGGAAGTTCCTCCTTCATCCCCGCCCTGCAGGCAAGTTTTGAGAGATGCCTTGGAGACAGCAATAGTGCGGCCGTGGAAGGGATTGATGCCCACCTTCTGGAACTTCAGCAGGAACTCCTAAAACTGGCAAACGCAAAGCAGAACTACGAGACCCTTGCCGATGAAATCGATGAACTTCGAGCGGAAAAAGAAGAACTGCTTTTGCAGGAAGCAAACAAAGAAGGCATCCGCCAACGCATAGCAGATATGATGGCTTACCTACAGAGTGAGCCAGAAGAAGTCACCGAGTACAGCGAAGCTCTGGTCAGAAGGATGATTGAGAAGATCACGGTGTACGATGACCATTTTGTAGTGGAGTTCAAGTCCGGGATTGAGATTACGATAAACGAATAAGATGAAAATAACAGTGTGACGCTCAGGCTTTGGTCTGGGCGTTTTTGTCGTTCATAGAAAGTTATTAAATGGATACACCTTTAATCATTGACAAGGAATGTCGAAATCTGTATAATTTGGGCAGTAAGATTAAATGGATATCCGAAAAGGAGCAAGGCATGGCTGGAAAAGGTAGACCAACTGTAGATGATAAACGTGACAACCAGTATCGGGTTCGTCTCAATGATGAGGAAAACCAAATGCTTGCATATTGTAGTGAAAAGACTGGACAGCCAAAATCTCAGATTTTTCGAAGGGCGTTGGAGTCTTATTTTCAGACCGTTCAGCTGAATGAACTGGAAATGGAAACAGATGGAATCAGCATGAAGCGGGTCATAAAGTGTCCCCATTGTGGTGCCAGCAATGCTATTGACCTTGCTGATTATAGCACCGGAGATTATTCCTCCGAACGACAGATGGGTGCGGAAATCCAGCACTGTTTCGACTGTGAAGGTTATGAATGTATCGGATGCGGACAGACCTTTAGAGTAGAAGGTTATATTAATGAGTACCCTGTTGGAGCATACAATTTCGAAGAAATCAATGTTACGGAGGTTGACGATGTCTGAAGAAAGAGATTTCGACTATGTAGTAGGCAAGTTGCCTCGAAAAGATAAAGACGGAAACGATACCACTGGGGATCGCATTGGCAAGGGTGGCCGGCATCGTGGTGACGGAACCTATTCCGCTGTTGCTTATGATCTGGAAGTGGTCGATGAAGACCCTACCAAGGTTGTCCCTCCAGAGCCGCAGGTCATTGTCCGCAGAGAAGTTGTTGAAGTAGAAAAACGACCTACTCGATATGAGGATTTGCCGTGGTATCAGCAGCTGATTGTGGACGGCATTAAACAGGCACTGCCCATTATTGTTGACAGAGCTGTTGACGGAGCATTCTATTGGGTTGGACGCGGATGGAATGCGGCCGTGAACTACGGTAAGCGGAAAATCGCTGAACGTAAGATAGCAAAGCCTATGCCTCAGAAGAATGCTGCTACCCATACTGAAGCGCAGAAATCTTCTATGGCGGTAGCAACGCCGGAAAAGATCACTTCTGCCCTGGATGAAATTGATGCTGCGTATGAAAACTACAGCGTCAATATGACCAGCGAAGAGGCACAGAAAGAGTTTGTGGATGCCTTTATCCTTAGACTCCTCAGTGAGAAAAAACTCTGGAAGATTGCCCATGCAAATATCGTTGATTCAGCCGGAAACATTACCGATGGTCGTGCGATGCTCGATAAACTGAGCAGTCCGCTGATGCTTGAGAATATTAACACGATTTTGAAAAACAACCCGGTTCTGCTGGAAACATGGCAGACCATTGCACTGGAAGATATTCTGGGAAGAGAACTTATTGTGGATTCCTGCTATGTTCCTATTGAGGGACAGGCTCTGAGAAAGAATCTCATGTCTCTTTCTGTGTAAAATACGGAGGCAAGATGTCATATGCTGTTATTTTCTACGCTACTTGAAATCAATGATACAATGACAAAGGACTCCTTTATCCAGCTGGTTCTGGAGTGGAATCAGGGCAGTCCTCATGAAGAAAATATAATTCAAGGTATCGAATGGAATGGCGAACGAAATGTCCGATATGGTACCGAGACACTGTGGCTTGCTATCGAGGAATACCGAAATGAGAACATCATCGCGGTTCGCTATGAAAAAACCGAAGCAGATGGTGTGGTCTGGGATACCGACTACGTTATGAATTTTAATGACATGAGAATGTCTATTCAACTCGATCGTAGTTATTTGGAAGAGGCACTGGCCGTTGACCCAACCTTTTCTACACCGCATTTTATCACTCTACTGATAGAACACGGTTATTTGAAGGATGATGGAATTTTGCCAATGCTCCGCAAGCCGATTTTCATTAAAGCTGATAATGTCGACTTGTTGACGGATGTAATCAATGGCACTTCAAGGTATAGACTCCCTGTTGTGTATATCTCCAAAACATACTACGGTGAAGATCCGGTGGATATTTGGAAATTATCTGGAAGGTTGAAAGGTGTTGCCCATGTGCTTGTTGAAGAAGGTACATGGCTGAACGGAAGAATCCGTCGGCAGTGTGATAACAAAAATGAATTCAACGGCGCTATCGGTGTATACTTCCCCAATAGTGCATATGGTCATAAGAAGTATCTATATCGTGCATACGATGGAATTGATGCTGTTCTGTCTGAAAAGGTTATTCGTAGTGTAATTCAGTACTGCAACGCTCAAATGATGGATAAGCTGTATACTTGGCAAGGCGTAAATAATGCACTTCTTAGAGATCGATTGAGTATGAGAGGTGCAGAATTGCTGGCGGCTGAATCTGAGAAAAACCGCATGGCAGCAGAAGCAGATGAACTGATTGAATCTGTAGACGAGGACATTCAAAAGCTGAAAAAACAGGTTGAAGAATTGACCCATGCAAATGAAATCCTTACTTACGAGAACCAAGGGTTGCGTTCTAAAATGAGTAGTGCAGATAATATGCCGATACTGTATTTGGGCGAAGAGGAAGAATTTTATCAAGGCGAAATCAGAGAGATGATTCTGGACGCTATTGCTGAGAAACTCAAAAATCTTGGTGAGAAGACAAGAAGATGGGATGTTCTGACTGATGTGCTTAATGCTAACGATTATCAGAATATTCGAGACGAAAGAGAACGCACCGTGAAGATTTTGTTTAAGGATTACAAAACCTTATCGGCTTCAATGCGTCAGCAGCTTTTAGAATTGGGCTTTGAGATTACTGAGGAAGGTAAGCATTATCGACTCACCTATTACGGCGATGGACGATATAAAACCACGATTGCTAAGACGGGAAGTGACTGGCGTGAGGGAAAAAACATTGCATCTGTAATCCTTAAGAGCATGATGTGATGGAATGGGCAATAAAGGAGCGCACTATGAAAGCGATAGATACAGAATTGACAAAGTTTTTAGGGGCAGAGGCTCAATACTATGTTCCTATTTATCAGCGAAAATATAGCTGGAAGAAGGATAATTGCTTAAAATTGATAGATGACATTCTAAAGGTGGCAAAAGATAATGAAAGGCCTTGTCATTTTATTGGCTCTGTCATCTATCTTGCAAAGCAGGACGCGATGCATGCTTCCGCAGTAAAGGAATATTTGGTGATTGACGGACAGCAGCGTCTTACTACAATCTCAATTGTGTTACTTGCTCTTGGGGACTACACAAGAGCGAAAATAGTTGATGATGTTGATTATAATAAAGCAACCACATCATTAGAAAAATTGTCTCGCAGATATCTGACAAATGAGGACGAGACTGGGGATACATATTACAAAGTAAGGTTAAATGAAGAAGACTTCTATGCATGGATGAAACTTCTTGAAAATCGAACTAAGCCGGATGATATTAAAAGGAGCAAGATTTTCGAGAATTATAGAATCATCTACAAGGCTCTTTGTGACAGTGATGTTGAACCTCAATTGGTGTATGATGGAATAAAAAAGCTGAGATTAGTCGACATCTGTCTTGTTCCCGAAGATAATGCACAGTTAGTATTTGAGACGGTGAATAGTACAGGATTGCCGCTTTCTACTGCTGACAAAATTCGCAATTTTCTCCTGATGACAGTCGATCCGTCAAAGCAGACAAAACTATATCTGGAATACTGGCATCCTATGGAGAAAGCTCTCGGAATGGAATCTGGTGAGTCTTCTCAATTTGAAAGTTTCTTCAATTATTATATGACATCTGTTTTGCAGCGGCAGTTAGTTGGAGATTATTATGATGTATTCAAAAATTACTACTATGAGAACAAAGCTGCTGGAACAGAAGGAATTGTAAAACAAATCCATCAGTATTCTAAGTACTATACAGAATGGAATACCGCTTCTGATAAAGGCACACGTATACAAAGAGCCTTATTTAAGGTCCGGAAGACAGGACAGTTTAAGATTACTCCAGCAATCTTAAAACTTCTCTCGGACAGAAATGATGGTCTCATCGCTGATGACGATGTTGTTGAAATTCTTACAATTATGGAATCGTATTGGATGCGTAGAGCTATATGTGCGTTGCCAACTAATACTGCTGGACCGGTCTGTATTTCTATGCTGAAGAGCCTTAATGCTACCAATCAGTTAAAATCATTTAAAGCAAATCTCTTTTCGTTGACTTGGGCACAGAGAATGCCAAGTGATACTGAAATTAAGGACACGCTCAAAACCCTAAAAATTTATTCATTAAGTTCTTCCAGGACTAAAACAATTCTGGATAAACTTGAGAATAATAGAAGAAAAGAGTATGTTCCTACTTCGGAGTATACAATTGAACATATTATGCCGCAAACACTGTCTGATGATTGGAAATCTGACCTTGGAGCAGATGCGAATCGAATTCATGAAACCTATGTCCATACAATTGGCAATCTTACATTAACTGGGTATAATTCTGAGTATCAGAACAAGAGGTTCTCGGATAAAGTTGATTGTACTGACAAGACAGGAAATGCCATAGGATATAGACACACACCAATAAAAATTAGCAGTTATTTGACAACTGTAAGCAAATGGGGCGAAGATGAAATTTTAGCCAGAGCAGAAATGCTATCAGATGAATTAATTACAATATGGAAGTATCCTAAAAAAGACTAATTGCAGTTGTCTTTTGAAAGGATTAAAAACCTGCTATTTGTTTCCGAGAACTATTGATAGCAACTGGGATAGAAGCAGTCAGTCGATTTGTTTCCGAGAACTAACAGGGGCAATCTGACATCAATACTGTTTCCTCGTCCCATGTGGAGACGGTAGTACTGCTTTCCCACAAAAAGCCAGACGGACATATCAACGTAAAAGTTGAGTTTGGCGAGGGTGAGGGAAAAGTTCCGCTTGATAATATTGCTAAAAGAGCGGAAAGTTACAAGCCCAAAGAACGAGTGACCTACAAAATGGTAAAGGAATACATAGAAGTTAAATACGGTTTCAAAGTACATACCGCATATATCGCAGAGGTAAAGAGAGATTTAGGCTTGCCGATGTACGATGCTCCTAATGCGGTAGAAGAATTGAAACAGCCGAGGAAACATCCGACAGCGGAGAAAGTGGAAGCGATAAAGGATGCATTGAAGCATTTTGAGGTAATTTAATAATGATGAGCGTATCATAAAAACAGTGGTACGCTTATTTTTTTACCTATTTGTCTTTTCGCTGACCAATATTTTATCTGGTTAAAAAAGCGGAGGGCAGATTTTATACTAAACTGCCTGATTGATATAATTAAAAGCGTTCACTTTGCTATTGTTGACTGAAAGAGAAAAATCAAATATAATATAGTAAAGTGCCCAATCGTTGGTCTGATTAAGGGCGATTAAATAGAGGTGAAGATATGCTTCAGAATAAAGATATTGAGACACTGAGAATGTTGTTTAGCAGTCATAATTATGTTATGACTACTGCTGAACTTACAGCTTCAAAGTTATACTATGCAGATATAAAACAACTTTTAGACGAAGGATTGATTGAAAGAGTCAGGCGAGGTTACTATCACTGGACTCAAGATTATGGAGAAAGCGAAGTTGTCATTATCAATCGATTGTTTCCCGATGCAGTACTTTGTATGGAGACTGCCCTATTCTATTATAGATACAGTGACAGAAATCCTGCTGAATGGAACTTTGCAATAGATAAAAATGTCTCTAAGCGGCGTACAAAAATCGATTATCCGTTTATAAAGGCATATCGTGTAGAGTCAGAGTTGGTTACGCTAGGCGAAACCGAAGGTGAAATTGATTTCCACAAAGTCCGCATTTATGACCGTGACCGTACTATTTGCGATGTGCTGCGAAATATGAACAAGATGGATAAGGAGGTTTTTAATAAAGCAGTACAGGGCTATGTTAAAGACCCGAAAAAGAATATACCGAATCTTATAGAATATGCAAAAGTTTTGCGTGTTCAAACGCGTGTAAAAGAATTGATTGGAGTGTGGTTGTAATGGCAGATGTTGCAGCTTCCGTTCTGGCAAAGCTGAGAAATAAAGCAAAAGCTTCTGGTATCAGCTACCAGCAATGCTTGCAGCTTTTTGTGCAGGAAGAATTTTTGAGAAAACTATCAAAATCCGGGTGTGAGGATACGCTAATACTCAAAGGTGGATTGTTCATTTATACTTTAACTAATTTTGAAAGTAGAGCAACAATCGATGTCGATTTCCTGCTCCGTGGATACTCTAATTCAATAGATGATGTAAAAGAGTTGATTTGTAAAATCATCGACACACCGACAGGTAACGATTATATAGAAATGCGAGCAAAAGGCTTTGAGGAAATTTCTCCGCAAAGAAAATATCACGGTATTAGTACGCAGATTATTGCTCAAATAAAAAATGTGCGTGTGCCGTTTAATGTTGATATAGGTGTGGGTGATATTATAGTTCCTCGTGCTGAAGAACGTACAATCAACACTCAGCTTCCTGATTTTGAAGCTCCTGTAATCAAAACATATTCCCTAGAAAGCACTATTGCCGAGAAGTTTGATGCCATACTGCAACGCTTTGAGCTGACAGGCAGAATGAAAGATTTTTATGACATCTATTATCTTTCAAGGACATTCGATTTTGATGGTGCAAAATTGCAGTCAGCTATATTTGAAACTTTACAGAGGCGCGGTACTCCCTATGACAGAGACAGTTTTAAGCGTGTTGTTGCACTTGCCGATGATGAAGATATGCAGAAGCGTTGGAAATTCTTTTTGAAAACCATAAAAGATAATACACTTGAGTTTCCATTCGTCATTGAAGAAATCCAGACTTTCCTTGAGCCTGTGTTTGACGCAATTGTGAATGAGAACGAATGGCAAGAACAGTGGAACTTTATTATGAAATGGAATAAAAATGAAAGGAGTCCTAAATTATGAGTAGTGTACTTATTGTTGAACAGCGTGAGCAAGCAGGTTCTGACTCCTATAATAGATTTGAATATCAAGTTCATTGGATTGTATGCCATATAATAGGTAAACTTCAAGAAGATGCAGAGTGTATTGTTTTTTGTGAATTTCATGATGATATGGCTGAATTTTCTCCCAATAATCAGCAGTATCAGTTTTTTCAAATAAAGACAAAAGAAGATTCTTCTGACTGGACTATTGCGGAAATGTCTAAAAGGGAAAAGAAAAAAAGTGGTAGCTACAAAAAATCTTTTTTAGGTTTTATTTTTTACAACTATTTGACATTTGGTGCTGAATGTTCGCATTGCCATTTTGTATCAAATAATGATTTTGATAAAGAGGTTTTGTTATGGCAGTCATATATTGAAGACGGGAAAAGACTTCAGACAGAAAATATTGCGTTATATGAAAAAATCAAAGACAGGATTAAAAATGAATTTTTAGATGATATGCCGAGCAATTTTGATTCTGTCTTTGAGGAGTTTATTCAGAATACTTTTGTCCATAAATCGGAATTTGTGGAGAGATTTCTTGAACTTTCCCCATTTTTCAAGGCTTGCAGAGCCTTGTATGATGAAATGATATGTATTTTCCATTATTTTTGCCCTTGTGAGATAATCGTGAGGGAAATAAGGGAAATTTCTTTTTAGTCATTGCCTGCCACCTTGTCGAGAAGCCTTGCTGAATTTCGCTTAGCTTTTCTGGTGGAGTGGGCATAGACATTCATTGTGGTACTGACATCTGAGTGTCCTAACAGTTCCTGTATATCCTTTGGTGCAGCTCCGTTAGAAAGCAGGTTGCTTGTGTAGGTGTGTCGTAACTGATGAAAATGAAATCCTTCAAATCCATCAAGCCTATTGGAAACTGACCGACACACAATGCCGAGTGTACTTGGCAATTCCAGACAGCCATCAGGTCTTAAGCAGACAAAGGAAATTTCATTGTAATCCTCAGGAGCTTCTTCTGAGAGTGTGTGAAGCATTGATGTTTCTGCTGATATGGTATTCCGTATCAACTACTCTTTTTCAGATGATACGGTTAAAAATATTTATTTCTGATTGCGTGGTATTCTTTGATACAATCGAAACTTTCACACAGACCATTGCTGGCTGGGTTGTACTGACAGGAAAGAACATGGCACAAATTAGTGATGGAATATCCAATCCAGTCATTGCCGGAATTATATACTGGCTGATAAGAATACTGGTTTGTGGTGGATGTATGGTGGGTGTGGGAATACTTGTAGCATTCATCGGAATAAAGATTGCAAGGCTATATAAGAAATACTGTTGGGACATAATTACCATACTGGTAACATTTATAAGCATGGCGATAGCAATCTATTTCGGGGACTGGATAAAGACAGTTTTGCCTTTTGATCGCCTATTCTTCTTGTTATTGGTACAGGTAATATATGTCGGGATAAGATGGTATGTGAAAGGCTGGCGGGAAACAAGAGGATATTATTAGATAAAATACAAGCAGGATAACTTATAGAGTGTGCTCCTGCTTGTATGTTTATGCGAACTACAATAAATTTTAATTCCTATGTTCTTCTCCCCATGTACACAAAGCCGTAAGCATAGGTATCAGAGATCTTCCTTTTTCAGTAAGACTATATTCTACTTTCGGGGGCACTTGAGGGTACTCTTTACGGTTCACTAATCCATCTTCTTCTAATGCTTTTAGCGAATCCGTTAATGTCTTAAAGGTTACTTTCCCAAGATATCTTTTCATTTCGTTATATCGGACGACTTCACGTTTGGAAAGGCAATACAGAATTGGCATTTTATATTTGCCATTGATCAGCGATAGTGTATAGGCAAATCCGGTTCCTTCCAGACGAAAATCATTTTGTTCTTCATTTTCCATTTTGACAATTCTCCTTTATACATCATTACACTCTATTTTGAGATAGTATATATTTTTAATGCATGTACTTATTGTTTATTTATGTATATCATATAATTAAAGCAAAGATAAGTCAACCAGTTAAGGAGACAAGTGATGAGAAATAAACTGAATGAAGTAAAAGAGTTTGATATTATTTCAATATGTGACACGATTCGGATTGCTATGTTTGATGAGCCATATCCATACATTGTCCCGGTTAATTTTGGAGAAGAAATTATAGGTGATTAGGTTGTTTTCTACATTCATACCGACTATGAAGGAAAAAAGAATGATCTGCTCGCAAAGAATCCCAATATTGCGTTTGAAATGGATTGCAATCACGAGCTTTATTATCGTGAGAGCAATATGTCCTGCAATTTCCGCTATGAAAGTGTTGTTGGTACGGGACGTGTAGAGATCGTACTGGAAGAAGAAAAGGAAAAAGCATTGACACTTTTAATGAACCATTATCATCCGGTATCAGTAAAATTTAATCCCAAATTCGTACATATGACACAGTGCATGAAAATTATTGTAAATGATATGACTGCCAAACGTGCCATGCCAAAGAAAAATACACTGGATTACAAAGTAATGCAATTTCAGGGCGAAGTAAGAAGCCCACATATGTACGAGGAGAAAAATAGGTCATGAAAGAATATCAGGGAATGTGTTGTGACAGCAATGGCTGCCATCTGCCAGAGGACAATAGCAAACATTACTTTACAAGAAGAATAAAAAAGCATATAATTCTTTTGTAAAATATTTAATAAAAGAGGATAAGAAAACGGAAAATAAAGATAAAAGAAATATAACAAGAAAAAAAATAATTAATTATGTGCTGAACAATCATGTCACATCCAAGGCAGAAATCGCAAAAGAGTTAAACTTGAGTATGCCGACTGTATTAGCAAATGTGAATGACTTGTTAGAAAAAATGGTGTTGGAAGAAACTGGGGAATATGCTTCGACCGGTGGACGGAAGGCAAAAAGTATAGGGATTAATAAGTCGTACTGTCATGCAATGGGAATTTTGATTACAGCGAATCATATAGAAATGGTATTAGTAAATCTTGGAGATGAGATTATAAAAAAGGATCGCATCCGTTTAAAATTTACGGCAGAATTATCCTATTGTACAGAGGTGGCACAAAAGGTCAAAACTTTTCTTGAAGGCGAATTAGCGAAGGATACGCTACTTGGGATTGGAGTGGCGATTCCAGGAATTATTGATCAGAAAGAACGGATCGTTTTAAAATCCCATGCTTTAGGTATAGAGAATTATAGTCTGCGCTTTTTAGAGCAGGCTTTGGAAATTCCAGTATATTTTGAAAACGATGCTAATGCTGCAATGCTTGCAGAAAAAAAGCAAAAGTATCCAAATGCGATATATCTGTCTTTGAACCACACCTTAGGAGGTGCATTCTGCATAGATGGAAAGCTGTTTCGAGGGCAGAACCAGAAAGCAGGGGAGTTTGGTCACATGATACTCGTTCCCGGTGGAAGAAAGTGTTATTGTGGTAAATCAGGATGTGCGGATGCATATTGTGCTGCAAGTGTACTGACACAAGATAACAGGCAGTCACTGGATGCATTTATGGAAAAAATTGAAAGTGGTGACGAAAAAATTTTGCAGACATGGAATGAGTATCTGGATCATCTTGCTGTTTTGATATCAAATCTGCGGATGGCATATGATATGGATATCATACTAGGAGGTGATGTGGGAGGGGTATTGTCAGATTATATGATACCACTGGGAGAAAAAGTGATGGCATATAATGGCTTTGAGCATGACTCATAGAAAAATTGTTCAGATTATATGATACCACTGGGAGAAAAAGTGATGGCATATAATGGCTTTGAGCATGATGTTTCATACTTGAAAAATTGTTCGTATAAGAAAGAAGCGTCGGCTGTTGGAGCCGCGAAATACTTTTTTACAAAACATATGGTAGAATTGTAAATTTTTTGAACGCAGATAAGCAGTCCACCGCATCTAGTGCGTAGGGCAAGGGGATGTTTAGTCGGTTGGAGTTAAAAACTCCCACTGACAGGTTGCAAAGCGAATGCAGATGTCCGCTTTATATGTGTGAAAAACGAGAAGTTGTGTAAAATTAGAAAAAGATATTATAGTAAAAAACGGAAAGAAAACAGTAACTACGGTTTCCTTTCCGTTTTTGCGTGTTGATTGTGAAAAATACACAAAAAATGTATTTTAAAATTATGAAATATATAAAATTATGAAAAAACATATTGACAAATCGTGTTTACAGGGTAATAATGTAATTACTTTGATAAAACGTTTTATAAAACATAAAATAAAACAATATAAAAAGGAGGAAACAATTATGTTACAGCAGGTAATGACAAATCCAGGAGAAATTATTTTCAGAGAGGTTCCGGTTCCGGAGGTGAAGGAAAATCAGGTGTTGGTAAAGATTATGAATATTGGTGTCTGTGGATCAGATATTCATGTTTATCATGGAAAACATCCGTTTACAAAATATCCGGTAACACAGGGACATGAGGTTTCAGGTGAGATTACAGAACTTGGAAAAAATGTCACAGAGTTTCATGTTGGACAGAAGGTGACGATAGAGCCGCAGGTATATTGTGGACATTGCTATCCATGCCGTCATGGAAAGTATAATCTTTGTGAGGAATTAAAAGTAATGGGATTTCAGACGACAGGAACAGCATCTGAGTATTTTGCAGTGGATGCATCGAAAGTAACACCGATTCCAGAAGATATGTCCTATGAAGAAGGAGCTATGATCGAACCTCTTGCGGTGGCAGTTCATGGTGTAAAACAGATGGGCGATGTGGCTGGCATGAATATTGCAGTCCTTGGCGCAGGACCGATCGGTAATCTCGTGGCACAGACAGCAAAAGGAATGGGGGCAGCGAAAGTGATGATCACAGATATCAGTGATCTTAGATTGGCAAAGGCAAAAGAATGTGGGATTGATGTGTGTGTGAATACCAAAAATAAAGACTTTGGTGAGGCAATGATTGAAGCATTTGGACCGGATAAGGCGGATGTAATCTACGACTGTGCTGGAAACAATATCACAATGGGACAGGCAATTAAATATGCAAGAAAAGGAAGCACGATTGTACTGGTGGCTGTTTTTGCAGGAATGGCAGAAGTAGATCTTGCAGTGGCAAATGACCACGAACTTGACATTAAGAGCACGATGATGTACCGCCATGATGATTATATAGATGGAATCAGACTGGTAAATGAGGGCAAAGTTCATTTGAAACCGCTCATCTCAAAGACATTTGCTTTTAAAGATTATCTGAAGGCATACCAGTATATTGATGATAACCGTGAGACAACGATGAAAGTAATTATCAATGTCAGTGAAAAGTAAGGAGTTCGTATGGAAAATAAATATGGAATTGTCGGAGTTGCCCATGTCGGGCTTCCGACAAACGATTTACAGAAAACAGTTGAGTTTTATAAGAGTCTTGGATTTGAAGAAATTATGCAGACATATAATGAAAAAGCAGGGGAAAAAGTGGCATTTTTACAGATAAAAAATTACTGTATAGAGACCTTTGAAAATAGACAGGCGGCAATGTCAGACGGTGCATACCAGCATGTTGCACTTGATGTGGAAGACATTGAAAGTATGTATCAGAAAATCTGCAATGAAAAATACACGGTTATTACAGACGGAATCGAAGAACTGCCATTTTGGGAAAATGGTGTGAGGTTTTTTATGATTAAAGGACCAAATGAGGAAAGAATAGAGTTCTGTCAGAAACTCTGATAAAAATAGGAGGGACATATGGGAAGCGAAAACAAAAATGGAAAAGTACCGCTGATCAGTAAGATTGCATATGGGTTTGGTGATGTTGGATGTAATTTCAGCTGGATGTTTGTCAGTAATTTTCTGATGATATTTTATACAGACGTGTTCGGAATCAGTATGGCGGCTGTGTCAGCACTTATGCTTTTTTCAAGATTCTGGGATGCAATCAATGATCCAATCGTCGGGGGACTTACGGATAAAACAAAAATCGAGATGGGGACGGTACCGTCCATGGCTGTTAGTAGCGGCACCAATTACAGCGGTTCTTCTTGTTATGACATTCTGGGCAAGACCTGACTGGCCGCAGAATGGAAAGATCATTTATATGGTAATTACATATTGTCTGCTGGTTTTGGGGTATACCTGTGTGAATATTCCATATGGAACCTTGTGTGGTGCTATGACACAGGATATTGATGAACGTGCAAAAATAAATACATCCCGTTCGGTTGCAGCGATGATTGCAATTGGTGTGTTAAATATTATCACAGTTCCACTGATCAGCAAATTTGGCAGTCACAGTGCAAAGACAGGATATCTGACGGTTGCGGTCATATATGGATGCATTTTTACAGCCTGTCATTTCTTCTGCTTTGCGAAGACGAAAGAGGCAGTGATCACTCCGGAAAAAGAAAAAATTTCTGTAAAGGTACAGTTGAAAACAGTCATGCAGAACAGACCATATCTTCTTGCATTGGCAGGACAGATATTATTTGGATTTACATTATATGGTAGAAACGCAGATATTCTGTATTATTTTACATATGTGGAAGGAAATGCCACTTACTATACGACTTATTCCATGTGCATTATTATTCCTTCTATCATCGGGGCAGCTTGTTTTCAACCAGTATTCCGCAAGTTGAATAACAAAGGAAGAACAGCATCTCTCTTTGCTTTATTTACAGGAATTTCAATGTTGTCTATGTTTTTCTTCAATGCCAAAGAATCACCAGCTATTTTTTATGCATTATCTGGTCTCACACAGTTTTTTTTCTCTGGATTTAATACCGCAATCTATGCAATTATTCCAGACTGTGTGGAATATGGGGAGTGGAAAACCGGACTTAGAAATGATGGTTTTCAGTATGCATTTATTTCACTTGGAAATAAAATCGGAATGGCAGTTGGAACAGCACTTTTAGCAGGATTACTTGGAAAATATGGTTATATTGCAAATCAGACACAAAATGCAACTGTACTTTCAATTATGAAACATGCATTTACGACGATTCCAGGTGCACTTTGGATTGTGACTGCGGTTGTATTATTTTTCTACCGGTTAAATAAAAAACGTTATAACGAGATTGTGGAGGAACTGAAAAATGGAAGAAAAAGTTGATATCGTGGCATTGGGAGAATTGCTGATTGATTTTACGGAAGCAGGACACAGTCAGGATGGGAGAAAATTGTTCGAACAGAATCCCGGCGGTGCTCCGGCAAATCTTCTAACCGTTGCAAGCCACTTTGGGTATCACACATCTTTTATTGGAAAAGTTGGAAACGATATGCATGGTAAATTTTTAAAGAAGACATTGCAAAAGGAAGGAATCAATACAGATGCTATTGTTGAAGACCCGGGTTATTTTACAACGTTGGCATTTGTGGAAATCGGTGAAAATGGAGAACGAAATTTTTCTTTTGCAAGAAAACCGGGTGCAGATACACAGTTAAAAAAAGAAGAACTGGACCAGACGCTAATTTCCGGATGTAGAATTTTTCATTTTGGATCATTATCGCTGACAGACGAACCGGCAGAAAGCGCAACGATCGAAGCGGTAAAAATGGCAAAAGCAGCGGGTGTACTTATTTCCTACGACCCGAATTACCGTCCATCCCTGTGGAAAAGTAAAGAGCGTGCAGTGAAAAAAATGAAATCTGTTGTAGAACTGGTAGATGTCATGAAGGTATCGGATGAAGAGAGTATTCTCCTGACAGGGGCAAAAAGTTATGAGCAGGCTGCAGAAGAAATTCTTGCTATGGGGCCGAAGCTGGTTGCCGTTACATTGGGAGAACAGGGTGTTCTTATGGCAGCAAAAAACAGAAAAGAAATCATAAAAGCGTTTCAGACCAATGCAGTCGATACGACCGGAGCGGGTGATTCCTTCTGGGGAGGCGTATTATGCAGTATTCTTTCTATAAACAAGCCCGTAGAAAAGATGGAATGGGAAGAGATCAGAAAGTGTGCTGTTTTGGGAAATGCAGTTGCCGGATTGTGTGTGCAAAAGAGAGGTGGAATCCCTGCGATTCCGACGAAAGAAGCAGTGCTTGAATTTATGATGTGGTATAAAAAAGTTGACACCTCATTCTCAAGGATTTGAGATATAATCAAGAGGATAAGGAGAGTGGACAAAATGGTAGGAAACAGACAATATGACCATGAATACAAAGTACAGGCGGTGAAACTCGCTAAAGAAATCGGACAAGCTAAGGCAGCTGAAGAACTGGGAGTGCCAAGGAATACCCTGTATGGCCGGGTACATGCGAACCGTCTTGGCAATCTTGATCTTGGAGCTGGCTCACAGACTCCACAAAGTGCCATGACGCTTAATGAAGAACTTTTAAGGCTCCGTCAACAGGTAAAGGAACTGGAGAAGGAAATCAGACTTTTAAAGAAAGAAAACGACTTTCTTGAGGAAGCCAGTGCTTTTTTCGCCGCGAGCCGTCTGAAGTCAGCAAAAACGAAAGAATGAAGTTTATTGCATTAAAAACAAAAGACGGCAGCTCCAAAGGAAATATTACCTTTTTCTGCAGGGTTCTCCATGTCAGCAGACAGGGATATTACCAGTATCTTGTCATGAAAGACCGCCCATGGAAATATCAGCCACTGGCAGATGCCATGAAAGATATACTTACAGAAGATAGCTGCAATGATACGTATGGCCGTACCCGCATGTATCAGGCATTGACGATGAAACAGCCGAAAAATGTGGATATTCCCAGTGAACGCACTGTTTACCGTGTTATGGAAGAGATTGGGATCAGTCATCATCCCAGACGCAAACCGAACGGGATCACAAAAGCGGACAGGGAAGCCAGAAAATCAGAGGATCTGTTAAAGCGTGATTTCCACGCAGAAGAACCGCTGACAAAATGTGTTACAGATATGACAGAGATCAAAGGCTGTGATGGGAAACTGTATGTTTCAGCCATTTTTGACTGCTTTGATTCCAGCGTGATCGGTTTGGCAATGGATACAAATATGAAAGCCTCTTTATGTAAAGAGACGCTGGAAAATGCTGCTAAAGCGTATCCTGGTATCCGTGGAGCCATTATCCATTCAGACAGGGGAATCCAGTATACCAGCCAGCTTTACCGGGAAGCGATACAGAAATATGGAATACAACAAAGTATGAACAGCGCAGGTGGCAGGTGCCACGATAATGCCCGGTGTGAGAGCATGTGGGCAAGAATGAAAACAGAACTGCTATATGATCGTTATGATACAGAGAAAATGACTACGGATGAACTTAAGACAATCATCTGGAGATATTTCACCAGTTACTGGAATAACAGGAGGATCTGCTCCACTAATAGAGGTCTTCCCCCAATGATCAAAAGACAACAATATTACGTTTCCCTGAAGGAAGCAGCATAGGGTTCAAAATCCTTGAGGAAAATGTGTCAACTAATATTGACAATATCAGATCTGGAAAAGGCGACGTTTTATTCAATAACATAAGAAAATCCGAAAGGACACTTATTTTCAGAATTTCAGGAAGATAAGTGTCCTTTTCTGGATCTTATACCCCAAAAGCACTGAACTACTGGATGATAGCAGGAGTTTTTTTCAATCTTAAAGAATTTTAAGCAGTAAAGAAGCGATATTGTTCTTGTGTACGGAGGGGCGTGGGCGTATAATAAAATCAGTTTTCTGAATTTTGAGACAACTTCAATGGTCAGAAGAAGAAAAATGGAAGTTATTACAACTGCTACAGAGGCTGTTTCTCAGGAAAATTGTGCCGGCAGGATATGGAAATGAGGTTTTTAAGGTGAAAAAAGGGAAAAAAGTTACGGCTGAATTGATATTTCTTATATTAATGACAGTATTAATGACAGCTCTCACAGGATGCAATAAGACAGATAAAATAACTGACACAACGAAAAATCCTGCTATAAAAATCGGAAGTGATAATTATCCTCCCTATAATTTTCTAAACGAGGATGGCATGCCGACGGGAATAGATGTTGATCTGGCGACGGAAGCATTTGGAAGAATGGGATATAAGATAGAGATCATTCCCATCAGCTGGGAACAGAAAAAGAAACTGTTAGAAAATGGAGAAATAGACTGTATTATGGGCTGTTTTTCCATGAAAGGACGACTGGATGATTATCAGTGGGCAGGTCCGTATATGATAAGCAGGCAGGTTGTTGCAGTCAATCCTGGCAGTGATATCTATAAATTAAGTGATCTGAAGGGAAAAAAACTTGCTGTCCAGTCAACAACAAAACCGGAAGAGATATTTCTGCATCGGACAGATGAAAGGATTCCTAAGCTGGGTAATCTGATCAGTCTGGAAAACAGGGAATTGATATATACTTTTTTAGGAAAAGGCTATGTTGATGCTCTGGGAGCCCATGAGGAATCTATTATTCAATATATGAAGGATTATAATATGGAACTGCGTATCCTGGATGAACCACTTATGACAGTGGGGCTCGGAGTTGCATTTGCAAAGGATGACACCAGAGGTATTTGCCAGAAATTAGAACAGACATTAGCTGACATGAAAGAAGATGGAACAGCTGCAAAAATCATTGGGAAGTATCTTGATGATCCGGAGAAATATCTGGAGGTAGATAAAATTGGAGAAGAATAAACAGGAATGGATAAAAATGAAATTCTGGACTGTCAGTGCAGTCCTGGGTATGTGTCTGACCTGTTTTACAGTTCTGTATTTTTTCTATTTTAGTAAAGCCTATGAGGAATCCCGGCTTTTGAATATAGTAAATTATGTGAAGGTACAATGTTCTGTGTATACACGTTATAATGAGGTGTCAGAATGTAAATGCCTGATACGTGCGATCGACAGTGCAAGACAGGTCAGTGTTGTCATAGATGCAAAAACACAGGACGGAAAAGAATTTAACAATCAGCTCTTAGAAGAATGTACAGACCAATTATGGCTGACAGGTGCTATGGTACTGGATGCAAATGGAAATATTGTAGGTGAATATAGTGAGAGCGGGAGTGTGGATAGAAGCCGTTTTGCAAAAATACAGGAACATGTTAATAAAGAAACAATACTGGATATTGCAGATCATGAGGAAAAGGTATATTCCCAGCAGATCAGCTGTGATGATGGAGGGCATATAGATGTAGCTGCATGTGCCAGGAGAGATGAACCTGGTATTGTAATTACTTATTATTATACATCTGCTGAGTTTTTGCAAAATTATAAGCTTACCATACAGAGCCTGTTAAATGGATATCAGACCTTTAGTGACGGAACGATCATGATCGTGGATAATGGTGTGGTCATTGCTTCCAATGATACCAGCCTTATTGGTCAGGATGCGAAAAAACAGGAGGTGATCCAGGCTTTAAAGAAAAATGCAGACAGCAGACATTTAATGCATTTGAATGTGGGTGACGATTTCTATTATGGACTGATGCTGAAACAAAGGGATTATTATATTTATGCATATATTCCGGAGCGTACTGTGTTTCATACGTTGCCGCAAAATGTGATAATGGTCATGTTTATTTATATGGTGGTGGTGACACTGGTATGGCTGCTTCTTAAAAAATCCAGGGCAAACAGCATTAAAATAGAAATGGAAAGAGAACAGGAGTACCAGAGAAAACTTCTGGAAGAAGCTAAAAAGGCAGAGGCGGCCAATCGGGCGAAGACAGAATTTCTCCAGAGGATGAGTCATGATATCCGTACACCGATCAATGGGATTTGCGGAATGGTCGATGTAGGGGATCATTACAGCAATGATCTGCAGAAACAGGCAGATTGCAGGAAAAAGATCCGTGAAGCTTCAAATATTCTTTTAGAGCTGATCAATGAAGTTCTTGATATGAGCAAGCTGGAATCAGGAGAAATTTTGCTGGAAGAAAAGCCTTTTGATGTTTATAAGACAATAAATGATGTGATGGACCTGGTTAGCAGACAGGCAGATGAAAGGGGAATAAAGGTTGAACAGACAATAGAGATCGAGCACCGGAAATTACTGGGAAGCTCCCTTTATCTGAAGCGCATGCTGATGAATATCCTGAGTAATGCTGTGAAATACAATAAGGATTATGGAAACATAGATCTAAGCTGTAAAGAAATCCCGTCACACAGTACAGAAAGTACAATGCTGGAATTTACATGCCGTGATACAGGTATTGGCATGAGCAGCGGATTTAAAGAGCATGTTTTTGAATCTTTTGCCAGGGAGCAAAAGGGCGGAGCTTCTAAATTTGGGGGAACAGGTTTAGGGATGACCATCACCAAGAACCTGGCAGAAAAAATGGGTGGAACGATCACCTTTGAAAGTGAGAGGGACAAAGGTACGACCTTTGTGCTCCGGGTCCCATTTAAAATAGACCTGGATGCGGATAAACATAAAGAACAGAAGAATGTATCGGAAAGATCCATAAAGGATCTGAAGATCCTTCTGGTAGAAGATAATGAGCTGAATATGGAAATTGCTGAATTTTTGCTCCAGAATGAGGGCGCCCAGGTGACGAAAGCATGGAATGGACAGGAAGCAGTTGAGATATTCGAAAAAAGCAGATCCGGTGAATTTGATGTCATTCTTATGGATATTATGATGCCGGTCATGAATGGCTATGAAGCAGCAAAGATGATCCGGTCTCTGGACAGGAAAGATGCAAAGGTGGTCCCCATCATCGCAATGACAGCAAATGCCTTCACGGAGGACAGGCTGAAAGCAAAAGAAGCAGGGATGGATGAACATATTGCAAAACCCGTTGATGTAAAATTACTGGTAAAAGTGATCAGCAGATTGGTGGAAAATAGTTTTTGGGGGATCCGTAATGAAAAAGAAAAAATGGAATAGGTTGTTTTCTGTACTTTTTGTGATGGTGACAGTTATATCACTTCTGTCAGGCTGTGGCAGAAAGAGTGCAGAAAAAGAAGATGCAGAAACGATCACAGTATATTTGTGGTCCACGCAGCTGTATGAAAAATATGCACCATACATCCAGAAACAGCTTCCGGATATTAATATTGAATTTGTGGTAGGTAATAATGACCTGGATTTCTACCGGTTTCTGAAGGAAAACGGTGGATTGCCGGATATTATAACCTGCTGCCGGTTTTCACTCCATGATGCAAGCCCACTTAAAGACAGCCTGATGGATCTTTCCACAACCAATGAGGCAGGTGCTGTCTATAATACATACATTAACAGTTTTACGAACCAGGATGGCAGCGTAAACTGGCTTCCTGTGTGTGCAGATGCCCATGGCTTTGTAGTGAACAGGGATCTTTTTGAAAAGTATGATATTCCTTTGCCAACGGATTACGAAAGCTTTGTTTCTGCTTGCAGGGAATTTAAAAAAGCAGGTATCCGTGGTTTTGCGGCAGACTATTATTATGATTATACATGTATGGAAACGCTGCAGGGACTGTCTGCATCAGAGCTTTCTTCTGCAGCCGGACGCAAATGGCGTACCATCTACAGTAATCCGGAAAATACAAAGAGAGAAGGCCTGGACAGTACAGTCTGGCCGGAGGCTTTTGAACGTATGGAGCGATTCATAAAGGATACAGGATTGAGCCGGGATGATCTGGATATGAATTATGATGATGTGGTTGAACTGTACAAAAACGGTAAGGTTGCCATGTATTTTGGCAGCTCTTCCGGTGTAAAAATGTTTCAGGATCAGGGCATTAACACAACATTTCTGCCATTTCTTTCAGGAGAACGGCGAAAAGTGGCTGATGACTACACCATATTTCCAGGTGGCATTAAACCGTGATCTGACACAGGATGAAACACGCCGGCAGAAGGCAATGAAGGTGTTGAATACAATGCTTTCAGAGGATGCTCAGAACCAGATCGTTTATGAGGGCCAGGATATATTAAGCTACAGTCAGGATGTGGATATCCATCTTACGGAATATCTGAAGGATGTAAAATCTGTGATCGAAGAAAACCATATGTATATCCGTATTGCGTCAAATGACTTTTTTGCCATTTCTAAGGACGTGGTTTCCAAAATGATATCAGGAGAATACAATGCAGTGCAGGCTTATCAGTCATTTAATACCCAGCTTCTTGAGGAAAGCCCTATTTCTGAAAATATAGTGCTGGAGCCACAGAAAACATATTCCAATATCTTTCATACCAACGGGGGGAATGAAGCGTATTCTGTTATGGCAAACACTTTGCGAGGTATTTATGGCACAGATGTGCTGATCGCATCAGGAAACAGCTTTACAGGAAATGTACTGAAGGCAAAATACAGTGAAAAAATGGCAGGCAGAATGATCATGCCAAATGGTCTTTGGGCTTACAAATGTACAATGAGCGGGTCTGAACTGAAAGAAACAGTCAGAAACTTTGTAGAAGGCTATGAGGGAGGTCTCATTCCCTTTAACAGGGGCTCTCTGCCTGTGGTCAGCGGCATTTCTGTGAAGGTTAGGGAAAATGACGATGGCTATACGCTGGATAAAGTTACAAAGAATGGAAAAGCAGTTGGGGACAATGACAGGTTTACTGTAACCTGTCTGGCAATACCGCGACACATGGAAGCTGATCCTGCAGGTAAAAATATTGTATTTGACAGTGAAGATATTTCTGTGAAAGATACCTGGACAGGACATATTTCGGAGGGTAATGTTATTCTTGCAGAGCCTGAAGACTACATTACTCTGAGGTGAGAAGAATGAATATTGGAAATCGTAATACAGGCAGAGAGAACTTTTTCATGGGAAAACGATTAAGGATAGCTGTCTTTATTGTTTTCTTCATTGGGATCGTTTTGACTGCTTTCCGGTATTTTAAGTTTGTGTCGAAAACGGTTTATGAGGAAAGTGCTTCCCATTTGACGGAGGTTTTTCATCAGTCAAATAATGTGTTAAATGAACTGGCAAATAAAAATCTGACCTATCTTCATATGTGGGGGGAGTATCTGAAGAAGGTTTCTGATGAAAGCGAGATCCGTGATTATATAGATAAAGCCCAGGAAGAGGTCGGTTTTTTATATTTCTATTTTCTGTCAGCTGACGGCAACTATAAGATGTTAACAGGTGAAGCCGGGTATCTTGGATTACAGGAAAATCTTGAAGATAAGATCACGCTGGGGGAGGATATCATAACAAATGCAGTAGTTCCCGGAAAACAACAGATGCTTGTATTTGCCAGCCCCCAGTCTCATGGAAGCTATCAGGGTTTTGAATATGATGCAATTGCCATTGCATATGAAAACGCTGATATAGTAGATGTATTGGATATCTCTGCTTTTAATGGAAATGCCAAGAGTTATGTGGTTCATCCAGATGGCCGTGTTGTCATCGATCATTCCTTTGAGGCATGGGGAACCGTGTATAATTTCTTTGGTGTTTTAAGAGAGCATTCTAATATTTCCGAAAAGGAGATCCTTGAACTTTCAGAGAAATTTAAAGAGAGACGTACAGATACGATGCTGGTAAATCTGGATGGAAGTAATTACTATCTGGTTTATGGAAGCTCGGAATGCCAGGACTGGATATTTCTGGGACTTGTCCAGGCTGATATAGTCAATGCCAGCATGAATTCCCTGCAGCTTCGTACTATGCTCCTTGGAGGAACCATAGTGTTCGGTTTTGCTGTCTTTATTATTGAACTGATCCTCCAAAAGAACAGGATAAGCCTGAAAAGAAGGGATGTTGAGATCCTCTATAGGGATGAGCTGTTTCAAAAGCTGTCCATGAATGTAGATGACGTTTTTCTGATGCTGGATGCAAAAACATATAAGGCAGATTATGTAAGTCCCAATGTGGAAAAACTGCTGGGCATTACAGTAGAACAGATCCAAAAGGATATTAGCGTCTTGGGAAAACTGCATTCCGAAGATTGTGAAGATCCAAAGAAGAATTATCTGAAAGAGATCCAGGTAAATGAGCAGCAGGAATGGGATTTTGAATATGTTCACCAGAAAACAGGGGAACAACGCTGGTTTCATAATATTGCAATGGGCAGTGAGGTAAACGGGAAAAAAGAAATATATCCTGGTTATGTCTGACCGTACCGTTGATAAGAAAATGAACCAGGCCCTTTATGAGGCAGTCCGCGCTGCGGAAACTGCCAACCGGGCAAAGAGTACATTCCTTTCCAACATGTCCCATGATATCCGTACGCCAATGAATGCTGTTATCGGTTTTACTACACTGGCTGTAAGCAACATTGATAATAAGGAAAAAGTCAGGGATTATCTGGGAAAGATCCTTTCATCCAGCAACCATCTGCTTTCACTGATCAATGATGTACTGGATATGAGCCGTATTGAGAGCGGAAAGATCCATCTGGAAGAAACAGAGGTCAGTCTGTCGGATGTGCTTCATGATCTGAAGACCATCATCAGTGGACAGATCTATGCGAAGCAGCTGGAGCTTTATATGGATGCCATGGATGTTACAGATGAGGATGTTTATTGTGATAAAACCAGACTGAACCAGGTGCTGCTGAATCTTTTGTCTAATGCGATCAAATTTACGCCTGCAGGGGGAACCGTTTCTGTCCGGCTGAAGCAGTTTCCAGGGACGAAAAAGGGCAGTGGGCTGTATGAGATCCGGGTAAAGGATAGCGGAATCGGCATGAGTCAGGAATTTGTACAGAAGATTTTTTCTCCTTTCGAGCGGGAGCGGACTTCCACAGTCAGCAGGACTCAGGGGACAGGACTTGGCATGGCAATTACCAAGAATATTGTGGATATGATGGGGGGAACGATTGAAGTTCGGACAGAGCAGGGCAAAGGAACTGAATTCATAGTCCGTCTGCCATTGCGGATCCAGTCAGAGCAGCGCAGCATAGAGAAGATCGCAGAGCTGGAAGGCCTTAAGGCATTGGTTGTAGATGATGATTTTAATACCTGTGACAGTGTGACAAAGATGCTTGTAAAGGTTGGAATGCGTTCAGAATGGACACTTTCCGGTAAGGAGGCCGTTCTTCGTGCACGGCAGTCTATGGAACTGGGGGATGCATTCCATGCTTATATCATTGACTGGCGTCTGCCGGATATGAATGGCATTGAAGTTACCCGTCAGATCCGCAGTCTTGGTGATGATACGCCGATCATTATCCTGACGGCCTATGACTGGTCAGATATCGAAGCAGAAGCCAGGGCAGCAGGAGTAACTGCATTCTGCGCGAAACCGCTGTTTATGTCAGATATCAGAGAGACTCTGATGACTGCTATCGGCCAGAAGCAGACCGGGGCAGAGAACTGTATCCTTCCGGAAACAGGTTCCGATTTCAGAGGCAGATGTATACTGCTTGTGGAAGACAATGAGTTAAACCGTGAAATTGCTGAGGAGATTCTTAAACAATATGGATTCCTGGTTGATATAGCGGAAAATGGAGCAGTGGCAGTGGAGAAAGTGAAGAATTCAGCACCAGGCACTTATGATCTGGTGCTTATGGATATTCAGATGCCTGTAATGAACGGATATGAGGCCACGGAGCAGATCCGGGCACTGGAGGATCCGGCACTGGCAAAGATCAGGATCCTTGCAATGACTGCCAATGCTTTTGACGAAGACAGAAAGAAAGCGCTGAAATGTGGTATGGATGGATTTATGTCCAAGCCGATCGTAATGGAAGAATTGATCCGTGAATTGCAAAATAATATGAAATGAGCCAGATCACAGCCATTTACCCATGTTTTTTGGCGGGGCTAAAGTCTAAAAAACCTCCTGCAAACTTGCTTGCAGGAGGTTTTTCTGACCTTTTGAACATAGTATTTTTGAACATAATATTTTTTGAACATAGTATCTTTGGCCCTGGTATCATAAAATCCAGGATCATCTTAATTTCCATATATCCCGGTCATACTCCCCGATCGTTCTGTCAGAGGAGAAATATCCGGCCTGGCTGATGTTGACTAACATTTTTCTCGCCCATAAGGTGCGGTCTTCGTAGTCGGCGAAGGCCTTTTCTTTTGCTTCGCAGTAGGCTTTGAAGTCTGGGAAGGTCATGAACCAGTCTTTGGTTAACAGTTCTTTGTACAGACGTTCCAGGTTTTCTTTGTCGCCTACGGCTAACATTTTCTTGCTGATGATGAAATCAACAGCTTCTTTGATAGCCGGGTCTGCATCGTAGTAGTCTTTGGAGCAGTAGTTGGCTTTCTTGTAGCGCTCGATGACTGTTTCGCTGGAATCACCGAAAATGTAGATATTGTCATCGCCTACCAGTTCGTGGATCTCTACGTTGGCGCCGTCATCAGTTCCAAGGGTTACGGCACCATTTAACATGAATTTCATGTTTCCGGTTCCGCTGGCTTCTTTGGAAGCAAGGGAGATCTGCTCGGAAATGTCGCAGGCCGGGATCAGTTTTTCTGCCAGAGTGACATTGTAATTGTTTACCATAACTACATTTAAGTATGGTTTTACCTCAGGATCTTTGTCAATGATCTGCTGCAGGCAGAGGATCATATGGATAATGTCCTTGGCAATGATGTAGGCAGGTGCTGCCTTTGCCCCGAAGATGGCAGTGATCGGTGTAGTTGGCTTTTTGCCTTTTTTGATCTCTAAATATTTGTGGATGAGATACAGGGCGTTCATCTGCTGTCTCTTGTACTCATGGAGACGTTTGATCTGGATATCGAAAATGGAGTCCGGGTTGATAGTAATGCCCTGGGTCTCTTCCAGATATTTAGCCAGCTCTGCTTTTTTCTGTGCCTTAATGTCTAACAGGCGGTAAAGCTGTTTTAAATTTTTGGTGATAACTGGTGTATCTAATTTCTTTAATTCTTCTGCATCTTTTTTAAATCCGTCCCCAATAAAACCGGTGATGAAATCAGTCAGTTCCGGATTGCTGTGCAGCAACCAGCGGCGGAAGGTAATACCATTGGTCTTGTTATTGAACTTCTCAGGATAAAGCTTGTAGAAGTTGTTTAATTCTGTCTCTTTTAAAATATCAGTGTGAAGGGAGGCAACACCGTTTACGCTGAAGCCATAGTGGATGTCAATGTGTGCCATGTGCACCAGATCATTTTTATCGATAATATATACAGATGGATCATCGAATTTGCGGCGTACCTTATCATCTAAAACTTCCATAATAGGAAGAAGCTGTGGAACTGCCTCTTTGAAGAATTCTACCGGCCACTTTTCCAGTGCTTCTGCCAGTATCGTATGGTTGGTGTATGCGCAGCAGTGGCTTACGATCTCAATGGCATCGTCCATTTCCATACCGTGCTCAGTAGTCAGCAGGCGGATCAGTTCCGGGATGACCATAGTTGGATGGGTGTCGTTGATCTGGATCACGGCATAGTCAGCCAGGTCATAAAGGGTAGAACCTTTGGTAATGGCTTCGTCTAAAATCAGTCTTGCGGCATTGCTTACCATGAAATACTGCTGGTAGATACGCAGGATGCGTCCTTCTTTGTCGCTGTCGTCTGGATAGAGGAAGAGAGTCAGGTTCTTTGCAATGTCGGTCTTATCAAAGGAAATGCCGTCCTCTACAATGCTTTCATCTACAGTTTCCATATCAAACAGGTGGAGCTTATTGGTGCGGTTGTTGTAGCCGGTAACTTCAATATCGTACATACGGGATGTAAGGGTGAAGTTTTTGTATGGAATTTTATAGGTTACATCTGTTTTTGTCAGCCAGGAAGTATTCTCGATCCAAGGATTTGGTTCTTCTGCCTGTTTGTTGTCTTTAAACAGCTGTTTGAAAAGACCGAAATGGTAATTTAAACCAACTCCGTCACCGTTTAAGCCCAGAGTAGCAATGGAGTCTAAGAAGCAGGCAGCCAGACGTCCCAGACCGCCGTTTCCAAGAGATGGCTCTGGTTCTGTTTCTTCTACTGCACTTAAGGATTTTCCATTTTCTTCCAGAAGGTTCTTTACTGTATCATAGATCCCAAGATTGATCATGTTATTGGAAAGCAGTTTGCCGATCAGAAACTCAGCGGAGATATAATACAGTTTTTTCTTTCCCTGATTGGACTCTTTGTCCTTTGCCATTTCCTGGACCAGAGATAAAAGTCCGGTATAAAGCTCTTTTTCAGAGCAGGCAGAGATCTCTTTGCCGCAAAGGGCAGTTAGTCTGTTTTCTAATGTTTCTTTTGTCATTGTATGTTCAACCATGAAATCCATTTCCTTTCTGTGGTGATATGCCAATATCTGGCCCGTTTCATTTTCTGTGTTTTTATGTGTTTATTATAGAAAATAAATCTTTTTCCGTCTTGTAGAATGCCAGTATATTATAGTACAATACTATCAAAAATGTAAAAAATATAGAAACATGATAAAGAAATGGAAAATAAATAAAAAAATACAGGATAACGGAAGGAGGAGAGAAAAATGAACCGGGGGTACCATGAAATAAAGGAACATGGAAAAAGAGAGTTTCCGTTTAATATTTATCCCTGCTCGATCCCGGTAGATTTCTCCCATGTGGCTCTTCACTGGCATGAAGAAATGGAAATTATTGCTGTGAAGAAGGGAAAGGGGCGGATCACAGTGGATACAGTGTCTTATCCTGTGGAGGAAGGAGACATTCTGGCTGTTTTTCCGGGACAACTTCATGCGATCTCCTGTGGGAATGGTGAGAGAATGGAGTACGAAAATATCATTTTCCGCCTTTCTATGCTGATGGGGGATAATGGAGACGGCTGTACCGTACATTTTTTGAAACCGCTTCAGGAAGGGCAGGCGAAAAATCCGGTCCTGATACAAAGAAATCAGCCGGATCATGAAGTGTTTGGAAAGGTGATACAGGAGCTGGACCGTTTTTCGGAGATACGTGGTAATGGGTATCAGCTGGCGGTCAAGGGTCAGTTATTTTTGTTTTTGTATTATGCTTATGGCAGAGGCATCTTGTTTACAGAGAAGAAGCCGGGACATGCAAGAGAGAAAATCAAGGGGATACTGGAGTACATCCGGGAACATTTTGGGGAAGAGATTACGATCAGGCAGGCGGCAGAGCTGTGCTTTTACAGTGAGTCCCACTTTATGAAGTATTTTAAGCAGTATGCGGGGATGCCATTTATCCAGTATCTCAATGATTACCGGCTGACAAGAGCCGGGGAATATCTGAAAATGACAGAGGAAAATGTGACCCAGATCGCATTAAAATGCGGGTTTGAAAATTTGTCTTATTTTAACCGGTTGTTTCGCCGGAAGTTTGGTGTGACGCCCAGGCAGTACCGGGAAGATCAGGAAGCTGCAGCAGGGGTGTCAGGAGAGTCTTCGCCTTTGTTGTAGGAGAAGGGAAATGTGCTACACTAAGGTATAAGTATAAATAAAAGGCAAGTACAGGAAAGATTTTACGGGTACATGTACTTTTAAGCAAAAGGGATAAATAATATGAGAGAATGCGGCATGCTTCTTCCAATCGCCAGTCTGCCATCTAAGTATGGCATTGGCTGTTTTCAAAAGAAGCTTATGAATTTGTAGATCAGTTAAAGGAAGGCGGACAGAGCTTCTGGCAGATCCTTCCATTGGGCCCTACGGGTTTTGGGGATTCGCCTTATCAGGCGTTTTCTGCATTTGCTGGAAATCCTTATTTTATTGATCTGGAGCAGCTGGTCGGAGAAGGTCTTCTTACAGAAGATGAGTGTGAAGAGGCTGATTTTGGTGATGATGACCGGTATATTGCTTACGATAAAATATACAAAGCGCGGTTTAAGGTCCTGAAAAAGCTTATGAACGGTGGAAAAAGACCATCATCAGTTCCTTAAGTCTAAGCTGGATCCTGAAACCATAGAATACTGCTTTTATATGGCAGTAAAAGATCATTTTAAAAGTGCCAGTTGGAACAAATGGGATAAAGATATCCGCCTGCGTAAGCCTGCGGCAGTAGAGAAATATAAAAAATGCTGGCAGATGAGATCGGATTTTATGAATTCCAGCAGATTGAATTTAATGAGCAGTGGAGCCGCTTAAAGGCTTATGCCAATGAAAATGGTATCCGTATTATCGGGGATATCCCCATCTATGTAGCTTTGACGGGGCTGACAGTTGGGCTCATCCGGAGTTGTTCCAGTTTGATGAGGAATGTCTGCCAAAAGCAGTGGCCGGCTGCCCACCGGATGCATTTTCAGCAACAGGCCAGCTTTGGGGAAATCCGTTGTATGACTGGGGATATCATAAGAAAGATCATTACAGCTGGTGGATCAAGCGTATGGAATACAGCCTGAAGCTGTATGATGTGGTGCGTGTGGATCATTTCAGAGGTTTTGAGGCTTATTATTCCATTCCTTATGGAGATCCTACCGCTGAGTTTGGACATTGGGAAAAGGGACCGGGACTGGATCTGTTTGCCCGGTTGAAAAAGAGTCTGAAAAAGAAGAACTGCCGATCATTGCGGAAGATCTGGGATTTCTGACACCGGAAGTCCATGAGATGTTAAAAGAAAGCGGCTTCCCGGGAATGAAGGTACTGGAATTTGCCTTTGATGATTCAGAAAACAGCGATTACCTGCCTCATAAATACCAGGAAAACTGTATTGTGTATACAGGAACCCATGATAATGAGACACTGGTGGGCTGGTATGAGAACATGAACCGTAGAAATAAGTCCTTTGCAAGGGAATACATGGGCTGTCGCCATACACCAAAGAAGGAGATGCACTGGGAGTTCATCCGCCTGGCTATGGCAAGTCCGGCAAAGCTGGCAGTGATACCGGTTCAGGATTATCTGGGACTTGGGGCAGAGGCCCGGATCAATGAGCCTTCCACACTTGGAAAAAACTGGAAATGGAGACTGCTACCGGGAGAAATAACCGGGGATGTTTTGAAACAGTGCCGGAGAATGGCAAAATTGTACGGACGCCTTCCGGAAACAGTGTCAGACATAAATATGTAATATGTTTAAGGAATTGTTATGTAAATATTCAAAATTAATTCATGTATTTGCATTAATTATCTGATAAAATATAATCATCCGAAGGATAGAACTATATCCGATTTTCAGGAGGGGTAGATATGAGAGATCAGAAACGTTGGATGAAAAACTGGATCAGGGCATTGGCTGTGGGAACGATGATCGCCGCAGCGGTTCCCCTTCTGTTATGGCAGCAGAAAAGGGCTGGGTCAATGAGGACGGTGTGGCCCATTATGTGGACAGCAATGGCTCTTATGTAAAAATCAGTGGAAAACTTCCCAGGAGTTTCCTATTATCTGGATGAAAACGGAGACCTGGCAAGGAATGTATGGGTTGACGGTACTTACTATGCCGGAGAAGATGGCAGTATGACAAAGGATGCCTGGATCTATGTGGATGAAAATGATGGATCCATGAAATCCGGCTGGTATTATCTGAACCGGAATGGAAAAGTGGAGAAGAATGACTGGAAGACCATAGGAAAAGGCAAGTATTGTTTTGACAGCGATGGACGGATGCGTACCGGCTGGCATTATGAGAACGGAGATATTTATTATCTGGGAAATGGTTCGGAAGGTTATACCAGAAGTGGCTGGTATTTTCTGGAAAGTGATGGAAAGAAACGTCCGGCAGAGGGAAGTGTTTCAAAGGATCTTTCCGGGGAGTCTGAAAAGGGAAGATGGTATTATTTCCAGTCCAACGGCAAAGCCAGAAAAGGTGAAAATGGTGCTCCAAAGGAAACAACCATTGATGGAAAGAAATATTATTTTGACGAAAATGGTGTTATGCTTACCGGCTGGCAGTGTGTAAAGGAAAAGGCAGAGCCGGGAGACGGGACAGGCATCAGCCGTTTTGTATATCTGGGCGGAAAAGAAAAAGGCATGTTAAAGGGCCAGTGGTTTGAGACAACTGAAAAGCCATGGGATACAAAGGCATGGAGTACAGCTCTTAATACCCAGGCAGTGAGAAAGAACAACACAGACGAGACAGCTCTTATGAAGAAAGACGGATCCCGATGGTTCTATCTGGAAAATGATGGAACTCCCCTGTTTTATCTGCGGATGCAACAGGATTAAAAGACGGGCTGTAAAATTAGACGGAAGATATTATTTCTTTGACTCTTACGGTGTCTGCCAGTCCGGAATGATCAAATTTACTTCCGGCGGTAAGACAGAGACCGCTTACTTTGATCCGGAAGCAGGCGGCGCCCTGAGTATTGGACGCAATACCAATGTAGTTGATAAGAGAGACAAGGTTTACACTTTCTGTTCCGGTACTTCCGGCTCTGAAAAGGGTTGCGGCATTAACGGCGTGAAGGATGGATTTTGTATTATAATGGCCTTTTAGTCAGTGCCAAAGAGGGCAGCTCCTATGAGCCTTTTAAGGTTTCCGGTCAGGTTTACCTGGTAAATGAGGCAGGAAAGGTGCAGACAGAGGAAAAGAAGTATTCTTCTGATGGAAATGCTGCATACACTATTGAAAATGGAAAAGTATTTACTTTAGATGAAAATGGTGAGAAAAAGAGCGCGGCGACAGGTTTAAGCCTTCCGTATGCAAGTTGGAAGATCCAGTATCAGAGATAGAAGTGAATAGAGGAAACAAACATAGATATAAAATGGTTACAGTTCAGACATGACATCTTCTTGTTTCCATATTCATGAAAACAAGAAGCCTGATGGTTCCACCATATGCTGATTTGAACAAGAAAGCGCTTATGCAAGCAAGCTTGCAACACACTTTCTCATTCAAACCAGCGCATGGCTGAACTGTAACACAAAATGCTGCAGGGACATCGGATCCTGCAGCATTTTGCACTTCACTGTATACATGGGAATACTTGAAAAAAATGGCGGTCTGCTATACTTGACTAACGAAAACTTCGTAAAATGAGGAGACCCCGGTCGTTTCCAACCGGGGCAATTATGAAAAATCTATGTGCAATTTGACTAATAACCTGTTTTTATTACCTCTTTCTTATGAAAATAGTATAAAAATAAATGTGAACGAAATGTGAACATATTGTAAACAGATTATAAAACATTGTACAGGAAAAAGAAACAATATGTGTAAATCAAAAGACAAAAGAATGAGCGCGATAAGCATCTCAGGGAGGGAGAAATGGAACAGGAATTAAACAGAAAACCATGGTGATTGGACATAGAAATCCGGATACGGACTCGATCTGTTCCGCCATTTGTTATGCAAATCTGAAGCAGGCAGTTACTGGGGAAGAATATATGCCTGCAAGAGCCGGACATGTAAATGGAGAGACACAGTTTGTACTGGATTACTTTGGGGCAGAGGAACCGCAGCTTGTGGAAGATGTGCGTACCCAGGTAAGGGATATTGAGATCCGCAAGACCAAAGGTGTGGCAGACAATATTTCATTAAAGAGAGCATGGAATATCATGCAGGAGAATAATGTTGTGACCATTCCTTCTGTAAGGGAAGATGGTACACTGGAAGGCCTGATCACAGTAGGAGACATCACCAAGACCTACATGAATATTTATGACAGCAGCATTCTGTCAAAGGCAAATACACAGTATTCTAATATTATTGAGACACTGGAAGCAGAACTGATCATCGGAAGCGCAGAAGCTTATTTCGACCAGGGAAAAGTACTGATCGCAGCTGCAAACCCGGATCTGATGGAATTTTACATTGAACCACATGACCTGGTTATTTTAGGAAACCGTTATGAGTCCCAGCTTTGTGCCATTGAAATGGGAGCTGACTGTATCATCGTGTGCGAAGGCGCAGCTGTTTCCATGACCATTAAAAGATCGCCCAGGAAAGAGGCTGTACGATCATTGCAACTACTTATGATACTTATACAGCAGCCCGTCTCATCAACCAGAGCATGCCGATCAGCTACTTTATGACCAGAGAGCATCTGATCACATTTAACAGTGATGACTATATTGACGAGATCCGAGAAGTGATGGCAAGCAAGCGTCACCGCGATTTCCCGATCCTTGACAAGGACGGTCGTTATCTGGGAATGATCTCCCGCAGAAATCTGTTGGGCGCAAAGGGAAAACAGGTTATTTTAGTAGATCACAATGAAAAGAACCAGGCAGTGGCTGGTATTGAAAATGCGGAGATCTTAGAGATCATCGACCATCATCGTCTGGGAACCATCCAGACCATGTCACCGGTATTTTTCCGCAACCAGCCTTTAGGCTGTACTGCTACCATTATCTATCAGATGTATCAGGAGGCCGGTATTAAAGTAGAGCCGAAGATCGCAGGACTGTTATGCAGTGCCATTGTATCTGATACACTGCTGTTCCGTTCTCCTACCTGTACTCCGGTGGATGAGATGGCAGCAAGAGCATTAGCTGATATTGCAGGCATTGATATTGAAAAATATGCAATGGAAATGTTCAGTGCAGGAAGTAATTTAAAGGATAAGAGTGACGAAGAGATCTTCTATCAGGATTTCAAGCGCTTTACTTCCGGCAAGGTGACCATTGGTGTTGGACAGATCACTTCCTTAAATGGTGGGGAACTGGATAAGTTAAAGGGTCGTATGGAAGCATTTATGGAAAAAGCACTGGAAAACAATGGCCTGAATATGATATTCTTTATGCTGACGAATATATTGACAGAGACAACCGAACTGATCTGTGAAGGACAGGGAGCCCTGCAGCTGGCAGGAAAGGCATTCCACCAGGATATTGAACTGTTAGAAGAGGAAGGCTTAAAGGAGCCGGTACTGCGTCTGCCGGGAGTTGTTTCCAGAAAGAAGCAGCTGATCCCGGAACTGATGTTAGCAGAGCAGGAATAGGGATCAGATCAAGAAAGGATAGAAAAATGAGTAAAGAATACTGGAAGCCGGGAAACATGCTGTATCCCGTTCCCGCTGTTATGGTAAGCTGTGGAAGAGAAGGGAAAACCGAATATCATTACCGTTGCCTGGGCCGGAACCATCTGCTCTGACCCGGCTATGGTTTCTATTTCTGTGCGGAAAGAGCGTTATTCCCATGATATCATCAAAGAGACAGGGGAATTTGTCATCAATCTGGTAAATAAGAGATTGGTTCGGGCTACCGACTACTGTGGCGTAAAATCCGGCCGTGATGTGGATAAATTTGCCGAGACCCGTCTGACGCCTCAGGCATCCCGTTATGTAAAAGCACCTGGTATTGAGGAAAGCCCTGTAAATATTGAGTGCAAGGTAACAGAGGTAAAAGAGCTGGGAAGCCATGATATGTTCCTGGCAAAGGTTGTAGGTGTGACCATTGACAATCAGTATATGGATGACCGCGGCAAGTTTAACCTGAATGCTTCCGGACTGACTGCTTATTCCCACGGAGAATATTTTGAACTGGGTAAGAAGCTTGGAAGTTTCGGATATTCTGTACGCAAACCTGCCAAAAGAAGAAAAACGTTAGTTCGCGCCATTGCTCATAAGGAGGAAACGAAAAATGAAGCCGAATATTACTATGATCGGCATGCCTTCATCCGGTAAAAGTACCGTAGGTGTGCTTCTTGCAAAGAGACTGGGATTTTCTTTTATTGATGTGGACATTGTGATCCAGGAAAAGAAGGAAGACTGTTAAAGGAAATTATCGCTGACGAGGGCATGGACGGCTTTCTGGAAGTAGAGAACCGCATTAATGCAGGTCTGGAAGCGAAAATGTCTGTGATCGCTCCTGGCGGCAGCGTTATTTACGGGAAGAAGCGATGGCTCATTTAAAGGAGATCAGTGAGATCGTTTACCTGAAAATGAGTTATGAGGAAATGGAAAAGCGTATCGGAAACGTAGTAGACCGTGGTGTTGCTTTAAAACCGGGCTTTACCTTACGTGACCTGTACAATGAGCGAGTTCCTTATTATGAGAAATATGCGGATATCGTCATCGATGAAGAAGGAAAAATGCCGGTGAGACCGTTGATGAACTTAGAAATATCATCGAGGGCATGATGGACCAGAAGATGATCCAGATGTTCATCGATGAGCAGAAGCGCAAACTGGAAGAAAGAGACCGGCTGTTAAGTGAGAAGGATGAAGAGATCCGTCAGCTGAAAGCGCGGATCGCGCAACTGGAAGGAAAGTAAAGTAATAAGTTTCCCATCTATGAGGAAAAATACAGATAGGGGCTGCCGCTTGATCATCTATTTTGGATGATTAAACGGCAGCCCTTATTTTTAAATCCTATAACACTATAACAATTCCATATACGCAAATAATTTATTGATCCCAATAATTCCCACGATCAGAAGCAGGATCACGATCACCAGTGACACGGCAAGAAAGACCATTTTATAGTAAAGATAAGCTCTTGCAAAGTCCTGCATTTTGTTGTGTTCTGGCTGGCGGGCCAGTTTTTCAGGTAGAACCAGCCGTAAATGGGAATGTTCATGCACATGAAGGTGTGGAACCATTCACTGATCTCAATGGGACGGAGTCATAGGGATTTCTGTTTTGTCAAAACTTCATCCCCTGTGTTGTCCTGTACCATATTTGCAGACCCGAAGACAGGCTGTCCAGAAGCCTTCTTTTACCTTTTACCTGGCGTTCTGCCCAAGGCCACAGTATTTTCTTAGTTTTCATCGCCTCTGCCTCCTGGTCCATAGATTTCTGCATTGTTCCACTTATACTGTTCCTTACTTAAAGCGGAGCGCAGCTGACGCTGCTGGGATTGTACCTGCACTTGAGCCTGGCTTTCTTTCTGGGCTTCTCCCGCCTCTTTTCAGCCTGGGCAGCATTCCACTCACTTTCCGTTGGAAGAGTGGTGATACGGGAGATGGCAGCCTGGAGCCTTGCAGAAAGGGGCTTCCTCATCATCACCTGCAACAAGGGAAAGTTTGTCGATAGCATCAGATACCAGATCTTCGGCATCTGTTTCCTGGTATTCCAGATTTTCGATCCGCTCTAAGGCCTGCATAAAGGTCTGTTTCTTTACTGCCTTTTCTTCCTGGGCACGTTTGGCTTCTGCGTCTTTGCAGCCTGTTCCTGTGCCTGTTTCTTTTCCTCTGCCTGAACCGCTTCATACCGGCTGATCTCATCGCTCATACCGGCAATGATCTCCTTAAAGTAGTCATACCGGCTTTCCACCTTCTCTAAAAGACTGGCGCGAAGTTCGCCGTCATCTAACAGCGGCAGCTTGGAGGTAATACTGTTGTATTCGTCTTTACAGTATAAGTATCTTCTACAGATCCGATCTCCTTTTCCATAAAGGCATCTACAGAAGCCTGAAGAGTAGTCTCTAACTGTTCCTGCTCTTTTCATGAAGACTCTGTTCTGCGCGGAACTGGGCAGTGGTGCTGAAATAATCTTCCATACCGGTCTTGGAGTCTACTTTGCGCTCGACTGTTTCCGGCTGTATCCAATCCCAGGGTTCTAAGCCCTCATGGATCTGATCCATAACGGATTTCCAGATCCTTCCTGCATAGGTGGCACCATAGATACCAGGCATATTTCTTGGTATATCATAGCCTACCCAGATCGCAGTAGTGTAATAACGCGTATAGCCGCAGAACCAGGTATCTTTACTGCTGTTGGTAGTACCGGTCTTTCCGGCTGCAGGCATATCATTGTCCAGTCCAAGTCCCTGGCCAGTGCCGTAGGCTGCAGTAAATGTGCCTTTTAAAACATCTGTAAGCATAAAGGCAGAGTCATCTCTGTACACCTGATGGGCAGATGGTTTTAAATCTTTGGTCAGTTCCCCGTCATGTTCATGTTCAATCTTGATAATGCAGGTACGGTCATTGTATACACCGCCGTTTGCAAGGGTGCTGTAGCCTTTTGCCATATCCACGACCCGGACGCCGTTGGTGAAACCGCCGATACTTAAGGAAGGAACATTATTATCCACATAAGTCAGTTTCTGGAACTGCATTTCTCCTAAATAATCCAGGCCATAGTCAATGCCAATGTCCTCTAAGATCTGCCATGCAACGGTGTTTAAGCTTCGGTTTAAAGCTTCACGGACTGTTACATTTCCAAAATAACGTCCGCCGCTGTTGGAAGGTCCGTCGGTCCATTTGTGGTCATCTACCATGCGTGTAGGGTAATATTCACCGGTATCAAAAGCCGGACCATAGTCGATGAGCGGCTTAATGGTACTTCCCGGCTGTCTGGCACTTAAATAAGCTCTGTTAAATTTGTCTTCTGTGCCACGGCCGCCTACAATAGCAACTACATAGTTGGTCTTATTATCAACGATGACACCGGCTCCCTGAAGAGCATATTTTCCATTTTCCTGCAGCTCTGTAAAGCCGGAAAGAGACTGGTCGATCTGCGCCTGGAGCTGGCTCTGGATGGTACTGTCTATGGAAGTATAGAGCTTAAAGCCACCGCTTCGGATCAGGTCTGATTTTTCAGAATAAGCGGCTGTATACCGGTCCATGTACTGGGTATAATCTTCTTTATCTTTAAAATGTACTGGAACTGGAAGTTGTCTTTCTTCATTAATTCCAGGGCTGCGCAGTGGATGGCATAGCTGCTCTGATAATTTTCATCCGTTCCCTTAGACTCCTGCTGTACGATCTTAAGTGGGGAGTTTACTGCTTTTCGTAATCTTCTGGGGAGAGATAGCCTACTTCTTTCATACTGTTAAGGACATCATTACGCTTTTCTTTGGAAGCGTCCGGATGAGCTACCGGGTCATAGGCAGAAGGGCTGTTGCTGATACCGATGAGGATCGCCGCTTCTTCCGGGGCAAGATCGCTTGCGTGTTTTCCAAAATAATACAGGCTGGCAGCTTCTACGCCATAGCACTGATGACCGTAGAAATTGGTATTGCAGTAAAACTCCATAATGTCAGCTTTGGAGTATTTTTCTCGATCTCAGGAGCAAGAAGAATCTCCACGATCTTCCTTGTAAAGGTACGTTCCTGGGTGAGATATGTATTTTGATCACCTGCTGGGTAATAGTGCTGCCGCCCTGGGTCACATGGCCGCCGTGTTTGACAAGAGCGAGACCGGCCCGGAAGGTGGCAATCCAGTCTACGCCGCCGTGACTCTTGAAACGACGGTCCTCCTGGGCAATGTAGCCGTTTTGCAGGTTCATGCTTATCTTACTTATATCTACATACTGATAATGACCTGCGTTAATAAGTCCGATCTGCTTTCCGGCCTTGTCATAGACAACGGTATCAGAGAGCATGGAAAAATCGGACCGTTCCATCTGTGCCAGTTTGTCATAGGCGATCTCACGGCACTGGTCTAATTCCGGTTTTACCTTTGCATAGATCAGAAGGCCAACGATCGCCATGATGATAAGACCGGCTGTGATCACAGACAGTATGCCATGGAAAAGCCAGCCCAGGATACCAAAACAGGTTGCTATGGGGTGACCGGATCCATGGGCCATTTTTGTGTGTCTGCTTACGTAAGTCTTTCATAATGGTTTAAATCCTCTCTTTAAGTTTTCATTGAAAATTTTTGGGAAAATCCACTTAAAAATCTGTAGTTATTATAATTCATATAGAAGAAAATTCCTAGTTAAATTCGCAGTGAAAACTTAAAACATAGGCTTTGATAGGATATTAGAACCTGCAGGAATATATTTTATAAAAATTAGATATAGAAATTATAAAGAAAATATAAAAGAGGGAATTGACAAATGGAAAAAAGGACTATAATGACAACTATTCAAGAGTTAGACATTCAAATGCGAAGAACAGGACAATGCTTTTCTGAGTATCTACGCATGGCAGAGAGCTTTCGGTTGGTGAGAGAAAGCAGCGCGACAGAAAAGATATCACCTGCAAGCAGTCTGTATGAAAACAGGAAACTGTAAGTAAGACAGACCGGGGTCCCGCCGTTAAAGGGAGCGTATTCGTCCGGACAGAGAGTCGGAGGATAGGACAGAGTGGTCGGTGCAAACCGGCAATAAGAAGTGGTAACGCGGAGTTTGGAACTTCGTCTTCTTGGTGAGTATCCATTTGGGGTATTCGGGAAGATGGGGTTCTTTTTACTGTGAAAGTATCGCCAAGCGGCAGTTGTGAGAGTGCCGTAGGCACGGAACAACTGACTTTCAATTGGTGACGATCCGCTTATAGAAAATGGCAGTTGGATGTTTTACATTGAATTAACAACAGACAATAGATCACAGATTACATGAGAGGAGAGTAAAGATTATGAATACACTTGTAATTGTTTTGATCGCAGCTGTATGCCTCTTTGCAGGCTACACATTATATGGCCGCTGGCTGGCTAATAAATGGGGCATTGATCCTAAGGCCAAGACACCGGCAGTTGCTATGGAAGACGGACAGGACTACGTTCCTACAGACGGCTGGACCGTTTTCGCACATCAGTTTTCATCCATCGCAGGCGCAGGCCCTGTAACCGGTGCCATCCAGGCAGCAGCATTTGGCTGGCTTCCAGTTCTGTTATGGGTCATCATCGGTGGTATCTTCTTCGGCGCTGTTACAGACTTTGGTGCTCTGTATGCCAGTGTTAAGAACGAAGGAAAGTCCATGGGACTTCTGATCGAAAAGTACATCGGAAAGACCGGACGTAAGCTGTTCTTATTATTCTGCTGGCTGTTTACACTGATCGTTATCGCAGCATTTGCCGACATGGTAGCAGGTACATTTAACGCGTATACCGTAAAGGACGGTGTAACAGAACTGTCCGCAGCAGCACAGACAAACGGCGCAGCCGGTTCCATTTCCCTGCTGTTCATCGTATTTGCAATGGTATTTGGCGTAATGCAGAAGCATTTACATCTTACAGGTTGGAAAGAAACAGTTGCCGGACTTGCCTGCACCGTTGCAGCACTGGCAATCGGTATGGCTTTCCCGTTAGTAGCCGGAAAAGATACCTGGTCTTATCTGACCTTTGCTTATATCTTTATGGCAGCTGTAATGCCAATGTGGCTTTTAATGCAGCCTCGTGATTACATGACAACTTTCATGTTTGCAGGAATGATCATCGGTGCTGTTGTAGGTCTGTTAGTAGCTCATCCAACCATGAACCTTCCGGTTTATACTGGATTTAAGAATGCAAAAATGGGAGATATGTTCCCAATCCTGTTTGTAACTGTTGCATGTGGTGCTGTTTCCGGTTTCCACAGCCTGGTTTCCTCCGGTACCTCTTCCAAGACCGTTTCCAATGAAAAGGATATGTTAAAAGTTGGATACGGTGCAATGGTACTGGAAAGCTTATTAGCTGTTCTGGCTCTCTGCGTAGCAGGTGCTGCTGCAGCTGCTGACGGAACTGCTGCAACAGGAACCCCATTCCAGATCTTCTCTGCAGGTGTTGCAGGTTTCCTGGAAATGTTTGGTATCCCGGTTTATGTAGCACAGTGCTTTATGACCATGTGTGTATCTGCTCTGGCTCTTACAAGCCTTGACTCTGTAGCACGTATCGGACGTATGTCTTTCCAGGAACTGTTCAGTGTAGATGATATGGAACATGCAGAAGGCTGGAGAAAGTTATTCTGCAACAAGTATTTCTCAACTGTTATCACTCTGGCATGTGGCTTTATCTTAACAAAGATTGGATATTCCAACATCTGGCCTCTGTTCGGAAGCGCAAACCAGCTGTTAAGCGCACTGGTTCTGATCACTCTGTGCGTATTCTTAAAAGTAACCGGAAGAGAGAACAAGACTCTGTTCCCACCACTGATCATCATGCTCTGCGTAACCTTTACTGCACTGGTTGAAAGAACCATTGCCCTGGTAAATGCATTTGGCGCAGGAACTGCTGTATTTATGGTAGAGGGACTGCAGCTGATCATTGCCATCCTGTTAATGGTCCTTGGTGTGATCATTGTATACACATCTGGTAAGGAACTGTTTAATAAGAAAGCTGAAGTAAAGCACAGCAAGGAAGGTAAGCTTGCATAAGCTGGTTCAGGAATAAAAAGGGTTTTGGATTAAGATATGAAATAAAAAATGGCGGATATGGGATTTGAACTCTCATATCTGCCATTTTTTGTTGTCATGTGTCTGTTAAGATTTTGTGTTATCTGGCCCAGCCGTAGGAGCATTTTACAGCACGGTCCCAGCCGGATATCATTTCTTCCCGTTTTTCGTCCGGGATGTCCGGGGTAAATGTTTTATCAATTTCCCAGTTTTTTACAACTTCTTCTTTATCTTTCCAGTATCCCACAGCCAGTCCCGCAAGATAAGCAGCGCCCATAGCTGTGGTTTCCACGCATTTGGGGCGTTTTACAGTAAGATTTAAGATATCGGACTGGGTCTGCATGAGATAGTTGTTGGCACTGGCACCTCCGTCTACTTTTAAGGAGGTCAGATCTATGCCGGAGTCTGCTTTCATGGCCTTTAAAACGTCATTGGTCTGGTAGCAAAGGGAATCCAAGGTGGCACGGATGATGTGGTATTTATTTACACCTCTGGTGATGCCGGTGATGGTTCCCCTGGCATACTGATCCCAGTGAGGCGCGCCCAGACCGGTAAAGGCGGGAACTACATAGCAGCCGTTCGTATCAGGAACTTTGGTTGCCATGTATTCGGAGTCAGCAGCAGAGTCGATAAGGCGCATTTCGTCACGGAGCCACTGGATGGCAGCTCCGGCAACAAAAATAGAACCTTCCAGGGCATAGGTTACTTTGCCGTCCATGCCCCAGGCAATGGTGGTTACCAGGCCATTTTTGGAAAAGACAGGTGCATTTCCTGTATTCATCAGCATAAAGCAGCCGGTGCCATAGGTATTTTTCACATCCCCCGCTTCAAAACAGGTCTGGCCGAATAAGGCGGCCTGCTGGTCCCCGGCTGCACCACTGATCGGGATGGGACCACCAAAGAACTGGGAGTCTGTTTCTCCGTAAACGCAGCTGGATGGCATAACTTTTGGCAGCATACATTTTGGGATATTTAATTCTTTTAAGATGTCCTCATCCCACTGCAGAGAGTTGATATTAAAAAGCATGGTGCGGGAGGCATTGGAATAGTCGGTCACATGGATACGGCCCTTTGTCAGCTTCCAGATCAGCCATGTTTCCACCGTTCCAAAGAGAAGTTCCCCTTTTTGGGCCCGTTCTCTGGCGCCTTCTACATGATCCAGGATCCATTTTAACTTGGTGCCGGAAAAATAGGCATCGATCACAAGGCCGGTTTTTTGGCGGAAAGTATCTGTAAGGCCTTTGGCTTTCAGAGAATCACAATAATCAGAGGTCCTGCGGCACTGCCATACAATCGCGTGGAATATGGGTTCTCCTGTATGCCTGTCCCATACGATCGTGGTCTCTCGCTGATTGGTAATGCCGATGGCGGCAATGTCTGCTGCTGACGCGCTGATTTTTGACATTGCTTCCACAGCAACGCCTAACTGGGTGGACCAGATCTCATTTGCATCATGTTCCACCCAGCCGGGTTTTGGAAAATACTGGGTAAATTCTTTCTGGGCAAGGCTGCAGATCTCCCCTTTTTTATTAAACAGGATACAGCGGCTGCTGGTAGTCCCCGCATCCAGTGCCATGATATAGTCTGCCATGTTTCTCCTCCTGTAGATAATGTTTTCCAAAATTTGTTTTAAATTTTATTTTAATATCATTTTACCATAGCAGCAATGGGTTCACAAGCATGGTCTGGACGTTGACATTTTTATAAGAAAAAGCCTATAATATGAGGATAAGTACATGATATGTACAGGACACTGGTAAGTGCATCAAACATAAGGAGGATGATCCATATGGCATTTTTAGATCAGATCAGTAAAAATCTTGCAGGTTACGGAAAAGAAGCTGCAAAAAAGGCGAAAGATACAGCTGAGATCTTTCAGTTAAAAGCTGAGATCCGCGGAGAAAAACAGAAGATCAATGAGCTGTATGCAGCTATTGGTGCTGTGTATTTTAAAAATCACAGAGACGAGTCTGAGGATGAGTACAAAATGTTCTTCCCTGAGATCGAAAACGCAATGGAGCACATTGCAGAACTGGAAGAAAAGTTAAAACAGCTGGATAATACAGAAAAATGCCCCTGCTGTAATGCACTGGTAAGAAAAGGGGACGCTTTCTGCAGCAAATGTGGAGCAGCTCTTCATCAGGAAGAGGAGACAGCAGAGAAAGATAATGCAGATGTTGTAACTGAGGATGATTTTGTCCCGGAAGAGGCTGCAGAAGAGCCGGTAAAAGACCAGAAAGAAGACTTGGTGGAAGAGTCAGGTGAAATGACTGAAAATACGACAGAAGAAGAGACAAAGCAGGAAGAGGAGCCGGTTTCAGAGCCGGAAGAATGAAGCATGAGAGAAAAAAAGACAGGGCTGGTGCTTGAAGGCGGCGGCATGAGAGGTATTTATACAGCAGGAGTTCTGGATGTGTTTATGGAAAACGGCATTACCTTTGATGGTGTGATCGGTGTATCCGCAGGTGCGATCCATGGATGTTCCTTTGTATCCGGACAGAAAGGCAGAAGTATCCGGTATTACATGAAGTATTGCCGCAACTGGCAGTTTATGAGCTTTCGCAGCCTTCTTTTAACTGGTAACATTGCAGGAGAGAAATTCTGCTATCACACACTGCCTGAAAAGCTGGATCCATATGATTATGAGGCATTTAAGAAAAGCCCTACAAAATTTTATGTAGGCTGCAGCAATGTGGAGACTGGAAAGGCAGAGTATCTTCCTATTACAGATATGAAGGAGCAGATCGACCGGATGAGAGCTTCCGCTTCCTTACCCCTTGTGTCTAAGATCGTAAAGACAGCAGGATTGAAGCTGTTGGATGGCGGCTGTACAGACAGTATCCCGGTTAAGGCTTTTGCGAAAATGGGATATACAAAGGATGTTGTAGTTCTGACCCGTCATAAAGGCTACCGGAAAGAAATAGAAGGTACTGGTCTGACAAAACTTGTATACAGAAAATATCCGGAATTTGTAAAAGCTGTATACAGACGTCCAAGTGTGTATAATCATACACTGGATGAAATCGAAAAATGGGAAGAAGAAGGAAAAATCTTTGTGATCCGGCCAAGCGTTCCTTTAACCATCGGACGGATGGAGGCAGACCCGAAGAAGATTAAAGAAGTTTATGAGCTGGGGCGTGATGATGCCAGGAGACAGATCGAAGATATGAAGGTTTTTTTAGGAATTGAATAATTGGAATAATGTTTGGACTTAAATGATCTGGGCTTTTAAGCAGGGCGGCTGAATTTCTCAGCCGCCATTTTTCATGTACTAGGAAATTCCGTTGGAACTCCCTAGTACACAAAAAGGCACATTCTTATTTATACCTGTCTATGCAGATCTGTACTGGAAAGTGCTCGGTCATACCGGGAGAGGCATGAGAGTATATGGGCTAATTGCATCCACCGCATCCGCCATCAGGACCGCCACAGCCACCATCGCGACCACCGCCACAACCACTGCCGCCGCAACCGCCGCCAGGACCGCCGCAACCGCCGCCATCACGACCACCACCGCATCCACCGCCGCAGCCGCCGCGGTTCCACAGTGCATCATTGTAGCCCTGCCAGTATCCCTGGCGGAAGCCTTCACGGAAGGAATTTCTTCCACCGCATCCGTTGTTATTACAACGTCCGCATCCACCGCCACAGCCGTTGTTCCAGCCATTGCATCCATTATTCCAACGATTATTACATCCAAACCAACACATAGATCTACGCTCCTTTTCGTTGTTGAGTTGTTGACCATTTGCTAAACGAAGGAAAGAAGCACCGGTAAGTGCTGTCTTTGATACGTTTGTACTATAAGATATGGGACAGAGGGACAATGTGTGCAGATATGGGAAGGGAAAATGGAGTGCGGGAAAGAATAAGGGAACGTAAGAAAGGACAGCAGCCGTTGTAACAGCTATTAACCGGGCTACATAAATTAATAGGGAAAAGAAAAGGAGCTATTGATTTATATGGAGTCATATACAGATATGAAATATAGTGACTGCGGCTGCAGCGGCCGGTGCCGCAAGGTATCCGGTAACCGGAACCAGTCTGTACGAAGCTGTCTGGATCCGGCGATGCAGGCAGGAAGCGGAGTCAGGTATCCACAGATGGGGAACCAGATGAATGACGGGATGCCCCAGATGATACCGGAAACTGGAAATAATTGGGAAAATAACGGAAATTTCGGCTGGAACCGCATGCCGGGGCTGGAGGGCAATGCCTTCTGTCCGGGAAGTATGCCGGGGATGTTAGAAAAAGATTATCCTTTGGCAATGGCCTATGTACCATGGCAGCAGTGGCAGACGCCTTATGGACCAGAGCGTGGCTTAGCCCAGGGAACCATCTTTTCAGAGCTGGACCTGGCCTTTGATAAAGGGAGGTGCAGCTAGATGATGGGAAACATGAATAACAGTATGAACGGCAGCATGAACAGAATGGGTGGTACTTCAAAAGATGCCCTGCTCATGGCTGTCAACCAGGCAGGTTTTGCGGTAACAGAGGCAAATCTTTATCTGGATACACATCCCTGCGACTCTCAGGCGATCGCTTATCTGAAACAGATGTCCCAGGCATATGCAGATGCAAGAAATGCTTACGAAGCCCAGTATGGTCCCCTTCGTGCTGAAAATGCCAGAGATACAGTCTACTGGTCCTGGACAGACGACCCGTGGCCATGGGAAGGAGGCGGTTATTAATGTGGATCTATGAAAAGAGACTGGAATTTCCTGTAAATATTAAAGAACCAAATGCGAAGATGGCCATGTTTATCATGAGTCAGTATGGAGGACTTGACTGTAAAAACTCATGATACATAATAAAAGAATGTAAACACGCTAGTTTTTCGGTCAAATACAATCTTTTTAAGAACCCGTCTCAAAGCATTCCCTTTATCTTCGTTGCTTACGTTTGGATCCAGAACGAAATCATAAATGGTGGCGATTTCGGCCAAAAGTTTTTGCTTATGAGCAATTTGATTGGAAAAGTCAGGCTGTTCTTGATGCAGACGTTCCAAACTGGTTAATAAGCTTTTACGTTCGGCTTGTAACCGACATTTATTGTCTTTATATTCTTCCAGAGTATCAACTTCATTTTCATACGCTTCTTTGATTCTCCGTTCTTTTGTCTCTAAACGGGTAAGAGCTTCCAGTATCAGAGCCTCTTCACTCTGATTTTGAATATCAGCAGAAGGAACATATTCATAGTTGATAGACTGCGTATCGATTGCAGATTTTAATGAATCCAACACAGCTTTTTCGGCGATTCGTGCAGATACGCTGCAAGAATCTGGGTGGAATCCTTTTGAGTATCTCCAGCATTGGAAAAAGTCAGGCCGCTTTTTCTGATCTTTGGATCGACAGAAGCCAAGACTTGAACCACAGGTTCCACACTTTAAAAGACCAGATAACCAATGGGCAGTGGAGGAAGCTTCTCGCCGCTGTTTGGGGTGATATTCTGCATTTATCCGTTCCTGAACGGAATCAAAAATAGAGGCTACAGAGGGAATCAATTCGTGGGATCCTGTAAATTTGATTCCGTTCCAACACACCTCACCTTTATAAAAGGGGTTGGTGAGGATTCCGTGTACTGTACGTCTCCCAAATGCGTTTCCACGGCGGGTAACATGACCTTGTTTGTTTAGGTTGCGGGCAATGTAAGTCATATCTTTACCCTGATTATAAGATTGGAAGATATACTCCACCAGAGGAACGGCCTTTGGGTCTAAAACAAAAGGTTTACCTTCACCAATAGCCTGATAGCCCAAGCAGGGAGTTGCCTGATAACCGGATCGGAGCGCTTTTTCTGTCATACCGCGCAGGACTTCTCCAGAAAGGTTGTAAGAATAATATTCATCGAACCATTCAATGATGGTTTCGATTAGACGTCCGAACATACCCTCCATAATGGGTTCGGAGACACTTTTAATCTCCACACCGCATTTTTTACGTAGGATGCCTTTGTAAAAGGTACTTTCTTCCTGATTCCGTGCAAAACGTGAGAACTTCCACAGATACAGGCGTTTAAAAGGTGAAGGCTTCTGTGATTTAGCTGTAGCGATCATCTTTTGGAATTCCGGCCGGTTACTGGCCTTTCTTCCAGATATACCTTTGTGCTCTATAAAAATATACTCAGTTGGTATAAAAAAGCCGTCTTTTTTAGCTTCTTCTTGGATCACACGCACCTGTGCATCTGGTGACAGCTCTGTCTGATCATCTGTACTTACACGGATGTAAGCAGCTCCGATTTCTAAGAAAGATTCAGCGTTTTTTGCAGTCATAATATTGCCTCCTGATTAAAATTTATTAAAAAAGGGTATAAAAAATACACCTCTTGTGCAGGTGCCACTGAAATGGTATAATCTGGAATGGAGTGGATTATATCTTTCAGTATACCTGATAAGAGTGATCTATGTTAAAGCGGTTCCTGTTAGCGCAGGGATCGCTTTTGTTTTCATAGTTAATTTTTGCTTTCTAGTTGTTGAACTTCTTTAGAATATTGATCAACTAATTTTAAAAACTCAAAATACCAATCAGGCACTTTATACTTTCTGGCTTTGTATGGAATGCATCGTTCGCATGGAGCATATTTCTGCGCAGCAATAAAAAGGTGAATAGGTTTTGTTGCTTCAGAACAACCAAACTGTCGATGATAACATTTACCGTTGCGAGAAATATAAACCCGCATATGTTTTTCTACAGTGGGCTGGACATAATAATGAGGTAAATAATTGCTGTCAAATGTAACCCCGCTTGGTACCCCGGCTTCATATAAAAGTTCCTTGGGGAAAGGGAGTGCATCAACCGTAAGTGTTTGTAACTGATTTTGAAAAAATTGATTTTGTTCTTCCTGCTGAGTTAAAGCACACACTACTTTTTGGGTTGCATTTTGAGCCTTTGCAAGATCAGTTTTTAAAATATCAATTTGAAGTTGTAAGGATTCTATTTCATGGATTTTTACAAGTTTTTCATACTCCACGGAATGTAAGTAATCCTTTGTATTTTTTAATTCTTGTTGTAAAGCAGAAATCTCAGTTCTTAATTCATTAGAAGTTTGAATTAATTCGTTTTTTTCGGATTCCATTTGATTAATCTTCTGAACCCAGTTAGTGCTTTTTAAAGCAGTGTACTCAGATTCAATGTCCTCTTTTTCTTTGCACACTACAGATAATTGCAAAGAATGCTTTTTATTACTCTTAAATAAGTAATAAAGAATAAGAAAAATGAGGATACTAAGCACACATACCAATATTTTAAATCCGAATAGTTGATTTTTATTATTTGTCCATTCAATTTTACTGGGAGAAGAATTTGCGGTTTCTTTGTAAGAAAGAGATTCTGCCGGTGGAGCAGAGTTTTCAGATGAAACTACATCTTCGGATTGAGTGGGCATATATGGACAGATGCCATTAGGATGCAAGTGGGCTGGTTTACCGTGATGATAATGATAGCTTCCAGTATTGTGATCATAATGACCGCCGTGCGAATCTGTTCGTCCAGGATGCCCAAATACATTATATGGAACAAATAATAAAATACAGGAAACGAAATAAATTAACATTAGATATCGTTTATGTCTCATAGCATTTACCTATATTATACTGGATTGTTATTTATCTTTTTTGTTTATAATATCGTTATAGGCACTAAAAAAGTGTAACAATAGTAAACTCCTTTTGTAAATGTAATGAAAGGAGTAATTGATTGACAGGCACGATTAGCTATAATTTATACGTATTACGGGTGGAGAGAAAGTTATCTATTAGAAAACTTTCAGAGTTATCCGGAATAAGTAAATCACAGATTAATAATATCGAGAATGGGAAACAAAATCCCACTGTATATACATTATGCTGTCTAGCAGAGGCATTAAATGTATCACCGTATGATCTGTTTACTTACTGTCCATCATAGTGGACAAATCTTCCTAAATCCACACAAAGTCTATGCCGCACTGTATAATTGTATTAACAGCCAACTAACTGTAGAGAAAGGAAGGTACATATGATGAACACGAATCATGTCAAACAATTTCTTGTCCAAAACATAATGAGCATGGATCAGTCAGATACCTTATTTCTTCAACAGCTGTTTACGCTGTTGAAACGGTATCTGGAGAGAAGAGGGCATTAGCCCTCTTTTTTTTGGGCTAAATCTTTCAAAATATTATCAGCAAGTTCATTAATTGCCTGCTTTGATTTAGGGCTTAGTGCTTGGTAACCCTTCATGATTTCGATAATGATATCATAAAAAGCATCTTTATTTGAATCTAACATAGAAGCAACCAGCGCAGCAGTTTCGTTTTCTTCCGGGAGTTCTAAGAACATAGATCCTTCCCCAGTTCTAAACCAAGATTCATTGACTTTAAATTCTCTACAAATTGATATAATCATCTGTTCAGTCAAATTGCGTTCGCCTTTTTCAAGACGACCAACAGCAGATCGTGTTATTCCTACTTTTTTCCCAAATTCCTCTAAGGTGATATTTAAAACGGAACGTAATTGTTTTAAGCGCTCATTCATAAGTTTTTCCCTCCTTTATATGGATAGAGTAGCATAAAAATGGGTCAAAGTCAACAAAATAATATTGACAAACGGGACTAAGACCCGTATAATGTAACCATAGACAACAAGAAAGGAGAAAAAACAACCATGGAAGAAAAGAAAAACAAAATGATCGTGGAAATGGTAAAGAAACTGCGCCAGATGGATAGCAACAGCTTAGTTATCATGAAGGCATCTGTAGATATCCTGGCAGCAAAGGAGCGCCTGGACAAAGAAGAGGCAAAAACGGCATAGAGCCAAGCAACAAGTACATGCTCTAATGCATAAAGATGTTAAGAAAGGAGGCGTTGGATGAAGAAAGAGTACACAATAGTCAATCTGGTAGAGATTGACGGTAAAGTTTTAAATTTAGAAGAACTTCCACCAGAACAGCGAAAGCAGCTGGCGTTGAAGTGGCAGGATAAGATCATGCAGCCTGCGGGATACATAAGAAAGACCGCCTAAGAGCGGCCTGGTGGACAAGTTGAGAAAAGGAAGGAATGTAAAGATGGATACAGATTACTATAGACGGCTCTTCCATGGAGCAAAGGAAGCATGTGAGGATTGGAAATATCGCTGCTGGATCATGGAGGCAATCGCGCTTATTTCCATACTTTGTAACATTTGGCAGGCATGCAGATGAGGAAGTGGAATAAATGCCGCAAATGTGGCTGCTTTCTGGATCCGGGAGAAGGAAGTATCTGCGATGATTGCAGAAGAGCACAAGAAAAGGTAAAGATAGTACCGACCATTCAGGAACATGGCGGACAGTACCGGTTGTTTTTGAAACCAGATAAAAAAGAATAAAGCCCTGGTATGGGATTGGAGAACCGGGGCTTTACTCAATATCAAAAATCATGCAAGGAGATTATACCATCCAAAGAGCTGGATGCGCAAGTGAAATATGAAAAAAGGAATAATTACTGAATATAACGAATATTGCCTGTTTTGCGGCAGGCCAGTTGAAGCAAAGCATCACCTGATCGGAGGACCGAACAGGAAAAAGGCAGAGGAAGACGGACTGAAAATCCCGTGTTGCAATAACTGCCATAACATAGGAGATGTGCTTACGCGGATTCATGGAAATCCAATGGCGGAAGCAATGTCTAAGATGATGGGACAACTTGCTTGGGAGAAACATGCGGTTGCAGGCGGAAAAACAGAAAAAGAAGCCAGGGAAGCGTTCCGTAGCAGATACGGGATCAGCTACCTGTAGGAGACTATATGGAAGATCATAAGGTTAGAGCAGAATATAGAGAAAAAGGCAGAAAAAGAAAAGAAGCGGAACTGATCGACATGGAAAAGCACCCATCACCGATGAGTGAAAGCTTCAGAAGACCGGCATACGCTGGAACGGCGCTGTGTCCGGATCCAACCCGTAGAGGGAAACAATTGGTATCTCGCCCTAAAAAGGGCTGATACATATAGAAACTTGTGGTCAGCAGAATATGTCACTACCCAATCTATTATACCCAGTATACTACTGACCGAAAGGGCCGGGAACCTATCAAATGTCCTCCAAATCCCGGCCCGAAAGGAGGGACCATGTACAACAAAGGAAGGAAAACAAATGAATATAAAAAGAGATAAAACCTATCAGGCCAGGATGGATGGCCTCAAATATGCCCTGGAAATAGTAGAAAGGGGCGGGATAGAAGAATTAAAGAAGGAGATCAGGGTTAGAAATGCCCAGTTCATTCCGCTGGAAGTATCGGCAAAAAAGGCGAATGAGATAAGCCAGGTCTTGGCACACAGAATATTAGCGACATTTACCCCAACGGTGATGTTTTCGCTGAATCAGGAGTTCCACTTTGGAAAGGACAGGCTGCTGAGGTGGAAAGATGCTTTTATTAATCTGTGCAACATGATGGATGCAATAGACCCGTTTGGTTGCCAGTATGAAACAGCCAGGGACTATGCGGAAGTTTTAAAGCAGAAATATGGTATTGAATTTGATTGGGACAGCATCGATGAGGTTATCGGACTGAACCAGAAAAAGCGAGGGCAGATGTGTGATATTGATTATGTAATTAGCTTCCTGGAAGAAAAAGGCCAGAAGAAAGCAGCGCAGTTGATCCGGGAATATGGAAAAAGATAAAGGAGACAAAATGTATTTGAAAAAAACAGAGCTGGAACAGGCTTTGAGAGAAAATATGCAGTCAACGCTAGAAAGCTATGGCGGAGACAGCATAGCAGAGGATGCCATTTGCTTTTGCTATGATTCAATGCTGGCAGTAATTAAACAGCTGGGAAAAGACAAGAGAGAGATAATGTCAGAGGAAGAATTGGTGTTGTTACTCTGCATTGTGCAGGATGATACGCGCCATCAACATCAAGATCTTGACATGTGTAAGATGCATGGTCTTGATGCAGCAGAAACAGTGAAAAGCCGTATTGCTAAAAATGAGGCGCTTGAAAAGAAACTTAAACAAATGATCGCGGAGGAGACCCGATGAATGATCCGAAGAAAACATCCGTCCGGTCTGCTGCATCTGCCAGAAGGTGATCAATGGAGATGCAGAGTGGATCAGGACAAAGAGAGGGACTGTATTGTACATGCATAGAGAGTGCGTGAGGAAGGAAAGAAATGGAATCAGTACAGGAACGGATGCAGCGGTTAGGAACGAAAAATAAGATTGCTTATTTTATCGCAAAAGAAAAAGAGCCGTATGAATTTAAAAGGCGATATGCAAGGATCCGTGCAGAGGAATTCGCCAGGAATGTGATGGGCGGGAACTCAATTATCACGTATCAGTTGGCGGACTGGATAGCATTGTACTGTATTTGTTTTGCATGAGATTTGCGGTATTGATGCACCGGGAGTTAGTGCATCATCTCTGGAAGATAAATCTATTCAGAGAGTACATAAAGCACTTGGGATTATCAATGTTCCGCCGTTAAAGCGGAAAGATGGTAGCTTCTGGACAAAAGCAAAAGTAATACAGGAGTTTGGCTTTCCGGTCATATCGAAAGAAGTTGCTGCCAAAATAGAACTGTTGCAGAATCCGTCTGAAAAGAATAAAACGGTTCGCCATGCGATTATCACTGGTGAGACGGGAGCTTATGGAGGCTGGCAGAAAAATTCAAAGATGCAATTAAAACAGCGCTGGTTAGAGCTGTTTGGCGGTTATGAAAATGAAACAGAGGGCTGCGACTTCCGGAAACCGGACTTTTGGTATCTTCCAAGTGTTGTTATTACCTCAAAGAAAAAAATTGTGATGACTGGGGAAAAGAACATAACAGCGTACCTTATCTGGGACTTATGGCATCAGAGGGTGGTCGTAGGGCAAAAAGTCTGAGAATGAATGGTTGCAATTATTTTGGAGCGTCTACGATCAGGTCAGCACCATTTGCAATCTTCGGCCGGCAGGACATTTTGACGTTGGCATTAGAGATGGACAAGCTCTGGAAGGACGGTCTGAAAGAAAAATACCGTCAGAAGTTATTAACAGTTGGAAAGATTGCTGAATGTTTTGTAATGCCAGACAGTATTATTCCGGAAATTTACGGAACCATAGAACGACAGCCGGATGGTACCCTCTATACCACAAAAGCTCAGCGGACCGGTTGCAGCATGTGCGGGTTTGGAATCCACATGGAAAAGCGGCCACACCGGTTTGACATGCTGTATAAGAGCAATCCAAAGGAATGGGACTATCTAATGTTTCATCTTTGTAAAGATGCAGAAGGAAAAGAATACGGTTGGGCGAAAGTCCTGGATTATATCGGTGTCGGTTGGGACCCGACCACAATCGGTGGAAACTGTAAGGGCCAGATGAGCATTTTTGATATGTAAAATTTCGGTTTGAAAGAATAGGTTAAGCTATTATCTCGTGATTTTCTACCATGTTTCAAAAGATAGTCACGAGATATCAGGAGGAAGAATGGTTACAGTAACGATGGAAGCTGAAAAAGAAACAGCAGTATTGAAAGGAAAGACAGCACTGGGGCTTACAATTGCCGATGGAAAAGGAGGCTTAATTCTTAATGCCACTTGGGAAGGTGAACATTTAGAGATGGATGAGGCTATAGCCGTGCTTGACTGCATGATTGAAAAGCATGTAAAAGATATGTTCTCTGATCCGAAAGCAAGGATCACCATATGTGCGCATATGATTGGCTTTTTAACAGATATCCAGAAAGAAGAGATATCGAAGCTCTTGAAGGAAAAACCTTCAGATAGGAGATAGGATGGAAAAGGTATATAACACGATCTGCGAAGACTGCGGAACTGTATTTAAAGCTAAAAGTAAGAGAGCTTTTTTATGCCCCAAGTGTGTAAAAAGGCGGATATCTGAATCTCATAAAAACAAAAATTAAGATTGGAGGATGATAGCAGTGGGAAGATATGATAAAGACATAGAAGAGAATCCGTATCTCGGCGAACATAGCAAATTTACCATGCAGTTTGCAAGAGATCATGGAATTACGATGGAAGAAGCGTATAAACATCCCGTGGTAAAGGCTCATAAAGAAGATTTGAGACATTTGACAGAATGTTATAAATTCGCGAATGGGAATATGAGGTTAAATTAAGATTGAGGTGAAAGTAAATAATGAAGAGTTTACAGCTATATGTGTGCGAACATTGCGGAACGCAGTACAAAGATAAGAATGAATGTAAAAAATGTGAGGATAGTCATAAGGTTGCGTTGGAAATTCATGATATGAGGTTCCATGCTTGTAAAGATAGTGATAACTATCCTGATAAGGTAGAATTGAAAATGGTTGATGGCAAGATGGTTTGGTATCATCGGTAAACTGAAAGTTAAGATTTTACGAGGAAATTATGAAAAGATTAACATTGGAAATTGATTTATCGGAAAACGAGATTTTTGACGAGGAAGTAACCAAAGCTATCAGAGCAAAGGTCAGGGAAGCTGTTAGAAATGCCCGCAACGAAGATATTGACAATGAGGTGCAGCAAGAAGTAGAGAGATTGTTTGATGGCGGATCATGGGATTATAGAGGAAAGCTTAAAAATATTGTAAAAAGTGCTGTGTATTCTACTATTGAGCAGTCCGTGAAGGATTTAGATATTAAAGAAATTATCGAAACATCAGTTGCTGAGAAGATGGACGATTATATGTCTTACTATAAGGTAAAAGAGCGGTGCGAAGAAGCCTTAAATGCTAAGGTGCAGGGAGCGGTCGAAAAGAAAATAAAAGAACTTCTAAACTGAAATAACCACAAAAACCAAGATAGATACACACCAATGAGGAAGGAGGCAGAGGTATGGCAGGAGGAAGACCAAAGAAAGAAGCAGGTAAGAAGTATGTGAAGCAGAATATAACCATGGATCCAGAGCAGCTGGAGAGGTTGGTAGTCTACTGCCAGAAGGAAGACCGGCCCATGTCCTGGGTGATCCGGAAAGCCTTGGAAATGTATCTGGAAAATGTAGCTTAGTGGTGGGTATTGGTGGTTATCAATACTTACTAAAACTGAAATTTAGTGGAGAGATTTTATGACATACAAAGGTTATGAAGCAAAAATCGAATATGATTCCAAAGAAATGATATATGTGGGAACTCTTTCTAACTGCTCTGATTTGGTAAGTTTTCATTCCTCCAATATACGCGATTTGCGGGAAAAATTTCGTTTAGCGGTGGATAATTACCTAGCATTATGTGAAAAAACTGGAAAGATACCAAGATAGGAAGAAAAAAATGAATAAAGTTAATTTATATGAATTGTACGACAGAAATACGTACTGCGGAATGTATACGAGCAAACAGTTGCGAGAGATGCTGCAAGTGAGCAGCCAAAACATCTCGGTAGCAGCTCGTTTAAATAGTCTGATAAAAAGAAGGTATAGACTGAAACACTTTGAAATTGAGTGTGAAGTAGCTCTAAATAAATACAGTGCACAGCTTTGTGCAGATTGGGATGAAACAAGGACCAGGATGCTTAAAGGTGATGGCAAATGGTTTAGAGAAGAAAGGAGAAAAGCCGATGGAAACAGAACACAGTAACAAAAAAACAGGCAGATCATTAACCGCCCAAGGTACCATGATCCGCCGTTCTGCTTAAGATAAGTATATCATATATACCCTTCTTAAGCAAGGAAAAGGAGGATATCTATGACAAATGAGAATGTTAAAACACAGGTTATTAATGATGTAATCGTTGCCATGTCAGCATATATTGCTGCTGATTTAATCCAAATTCTGGAGCGCGTGATAGTTGACAAGACGATAGATGTGGTTATGGAAAGAATCAATACGCTACCGGCAGAGATTAAGGATAGTGTGGATCAACAGAATGAGTACATAATAAAACTCTTTTTATATAAGAAGAAAAAGCTTCGTGAAGGGACTAAATATGGTTATATGGCATCAATCAAACGCCTGATCACGGTGTTGGACAAGCCATTGGTGCAGATGGATGAGCATGATATATTTTACTATCTCAATTGGTATGAGAACCGGAATGTACCAGTAACCGGACGAAAAAATCAGAACTCAACTTTGAATAGCGAAAGAAGGTATTTGTCCGCTTTCTTTTCCTGGATGCGGAAAGAAAAGCTTATAACTGTAAATCCAGTTGAAGCAATCGAGCCATTAAAGGTGCAGAGAAAGCCTATAGATTTTTTTACACCGGAAGAAATGGCACGTTTAAGAGACAGTTGCCGGACCTTACGGGAACGAGCCTTAATTGAAGTACTGCGCAGTACCGGGGCACGCGTAGGAGAAATTGTTGAGATAACTGTTGACCAGATCAACTGGGAAACAGGGGATATTTTGATTCTAGGTGAAAAAAGTAACCGGTATCGGACCATATATCTGGATCCGGATGCTTTATACCATTACAAAAAATATTGGAACTCTAGGACAGACAACAATGAACATATGTTCGTATCGAAAAGCAAGCCTTATAAGCCAATAGGGACATCTTCGGTACGGACAATCATGAAAGAAATTGCGGAACACGCAGGTGTGACAAACCGGTGTTATCCTCACAAGATGAGGAAGACACTGGGAATGGAGTTGAAAAACAGAGGCGTAGATATAGGAACGATCCAGGAAGTCCTGGGTCACGCGGATTCTAAAGTAACGAGTATGTACTATGCTCAATCAACACCGGACACGTTGAGGATGATTAGAAAAAGGGCAGTTTAATAGAAAAAGGATTGGGGCCTGTAACGGGCCCCATAAAAAAGGTCAGGGGGAAATCCTCTTTGCCGTCCTTGTAATGGGTATTAACAAACGGCAGAAATCTGTAAATATTTAGGAACTAAAGAGGAGCAGCATGAAGCACTACGATAACTACGATTATGAATCAGCATATGATAAACAGGCAGAGAAGCTGCAGGAGTGGGAGATTGAAAAGCTGATCTCTGAGCAGAGGGTGAGCTGCCTTTATAGGACAACAACGAATAGAGCTAAAAATCTGGTGAGTGGTGACGAGCTGCTAGAATCACAGGTGTATCCATCATTCCTGAAAAGGGGAGATATGCCAGTAACCCTGAAAAAGAGAGAAACCAAACCGTCACAAAAAAATCTGAATGATAAGAACTCAAGACGGTATTGCATCAGACTGGCCTGCATCAATTTTGGCAAAGGCGATATCTGGGCAACATTTGGTTGGAATGATGAGTACATGCCGGGGGATGCCAAAGCTGCTATCAAGGACATAAGAAATTTTATCACGAGGATAAACTACCGCAGAAAAAAGAATGGCCAGAAAAATATTAAATACATATACATCCTGGCATTCGATGGAAAAGTCCGTCCACATTTCCACATCCTTATGACAGGAGAGGGTGTGGATCGTGATGAGCTGGAAGATATGTGGAAAAAGTGTGACCGAAAAAATACTCGGAGAATTAAGCCAGATGAGGATTTTTTGATTACAGGATTGGCAACATACATTACGACCAATCCACGAGGTACAAAAAGATGGTGTGCCTCCAAGAACCTGAAAAAGCCACCGGAACCGACCAGAAGTTACGGAAAGTTCCGCAGAGGGAAAGTAAACCGGATGGTAAAAAATGATGATACCATGCGACAGGAAATGGAAAAAGCCTATCCAGGATATAAGTTCCTGGATGCAGAGGTTAAATATAATCAGGATCTGGCGATGTTTTACATCTATGCCCGGATGATTAAGCATGGATCCTGTGAAGATATGCAGAAAGGGGGAAAGAGAAGAAAGGGGGCGTTGCGAAGTTGAATTATAGTGTACGGGTAAGATGCCCTTACTATGAGACTATGGCAAGTGACACAAAAAAGCAGGCAACAATAACCTGCCAGAACATATGCTGCAATCTGGGGTTTGAGATCAAAAACCAGATCGTTTTTACGTGCCATGAAGAAAAAAGCAACTTTGCCGGGATATTTTGCGAAGATATGTATGAGACATGCCCTTACTTTAAGGGAATCTATAAAACACAAATGGAGGATGAGAAGAAATGAAAAAGAAAATGAGCTTAATTGAGAGAGTGAAGATTGCAGAACGGAGAGAGGCAGAGGCAAAACGCCAGGCAGAGAGGGACAGAAAAAGATTTATGGAGGCAGATCTGATTGCAAAAGGAGCCATGGTTTGGGTGTCAGCTCTGGCAAGAAGAGAAGGCCCAGTGATCCATGTGAGCGCTGAAGAGATTGAAAAAGCAAGAGCGGGAAAATATAAATGCCGTATGGTAGCAGATGGATCTGTTGATATGGTGGAAGAAGGATATTTTGAGAAATTTTATGAGTAAACACAATCGGACATGCTGATGTGCGCATACATGCGCGCGCGGTAAGTTAGTAGAGAAGCCCTGATATAGGGCTTTTTTGCGTGGGAAAAACCAGACAAAGGTGGGGTGGTAGAGAAGGGACAGGAAAAAATATAAAATTGATGCTATGAGGTGGTGATATGGCGGAAAAGAAGCGAAAAGCAGCAGGCCGCCAGAAATGGCGGGAATGGGCAGAAAGTGAAGAGCATCAGGCGGTTCTGTCAGCTTGGGCAAGAGCCGGAATGACAGATGAAGAAATAGCAAAGCAGATAGGGATAAGCAGATCCACGCTGGCGGAATGGAAAAAGAAATATGCACCAATTAATGCGGCGTTGGCAACCGGGAAAGACTTTGCGGATCGTCTGATCGAGAACAGTTTGTACAAAAAGGCCATTGGCTTTTATGCAAGGGAGCAAAAGGCTTTTAAAGTTAAGACTGTAGAATATGACGAAGCAACAGGAAGAAAGATAAAAGAGTTTGAAGAATTAAAGACGGCGGAAGAGGTCCACTATTTTGAACCGGATATAAAAGCAATCATATTCTGGCTGAAGAACCGTAAACCGGATATCTGGAAAGAAAAAGTTGCAGAGGCTATGGCAGATGATGAGGGAACTGGTGTTATTGTTTTGACGCCAACCCAGGTGGAGCAGATCAGCAAGGAAGTAAAAAAGGATGAGTAACCAAAGAATTGTATGGGCACCGCAGCCCCGGCAGGAAATAATGATGTCACGTCCAGAATTTGAGGCTTTATATGGTGGAGCTGCTGGCGGTGGAAAGAGTGATTATTTAGTGGCAGAGGCATTGAGACAAGTCCAAATACCCCAGTATCGCGCAATCCTTTTCCGAAAGACTTACCCTGAGTTGGAAGACATCATAAGCCGCAGCCATGAGCTTTACGGCTCAGCGTTCCCGAGAGCTAAATACAACGAAAGTAAGCATGCATGGAGGTTTCCATCTGGTGCAATGATCTACTTCGGGCAAATGCAGCACACAAAGGACAAGCTTAAATACCAGGGTCGACATTTTGATTTTGTAGGATTCGATGAATTAACGCATTTTGCGGAAGAAGAGTATATGTATCTCTTTTCCCGTGTCAGATCATCAGCACCTGGATTAAGAACATACATCAGGAGTACGGCGAACCCAGGCGGCCCAGGACATCCGTGGGTGAAAGCACGATTTGTGAGCATAGCGAAGCCGGAGACTAAGATTGTGCAGGAAGTGAATATCACCAAACCATCCGGTGAGGTGATAAAGAGGACCAGAGACAGGATATTTATACCCAGCTCTGTGTTTGACAATAAAGCTTTGCTGGACAACAATCCGGAGTATATAGCATCACTGGCTATGCTGCCAGAGGCAGAAAGAAATGCACTGCTGTATGGTGATTGGGATTCTTTCAGCGGACAGGTATTTTCGGAATGGAAAAATGACCCGTCAAATTACGAAAGCCGTGAATGGACACATGTTATTGAACCATTTAAGATCCCTGAGGGTTGGTTGATCGGCAGGAGCTATGACTTTGGATATGCAAAGCCTTTCTCAGTAGGTTGGTATGCCATTGATTATAATGGCTGTGTGTATCGGATTCGTGAGCTGTATGGTTGCAAAGAGGGACAGGCAAATGTAGGACTGGAAGTGGATCCCGCAGAGCAGGCGCGGATGATCCGGGAAGTAGAAGAGACTGATCCAAACCTTAAGGGAAGAAAAATAGCAGGCATAGCAGATCCATCAATCTTTGATGTGAGCAGAGGCGATTCTATAGCGGACATCATGGCCCGAAATGGAGTGTACTGGAGCCCAGGCGATAATCATCGAATTGCCGGGAAAATGCAATATCATTACAGACTGGCATTTAATGCAGATGGACATCCGTTATTTTACGTTTTTAACACATGTAAGGGATTTATAAGGACGATCCCACAGCTGGTATATGATGCAAAGAACGTAGAAGATATTGACACTACACAGGAAGATCATATTTATGATGAGTGCAGATATTTCCTGATGCAGTACCAGATCGCAAAGCGTGCGAATGTAAAGAAAAAACCGCCGCTGGATGATCCTTTGGATCTGTATAAGGCAGAACGTGAAAAAGCATATAAAATCATTAGGATTTAGGAGCGAAAATGGACGAAGAACTTGTAAAAAAGAAAATTGGTAAAAAAGAAGTAGATGATGCTTATGCCAGGTTGCAGAAGTATAAAGAGGGAAAAGCAGCATTAGAAACAAGAATTGTAGGTGCAGAGGAATGGTGGAAGAATAACCACTGGCAGCGCTTTAACAGTGAATTTCGCAACGCAAATGATCCCCAGCCAGTGAGCGCATGGCTTTTTAACAGCCTGATTAATAAACATGCGGATTTTATGGACAATTATCCATGCCCGGCTATTCTTCCCAGAGAACAGTCAGATGAGGATACAGCGAAAATCCTTTCTCAGGTGGTGCCGGTTATACTGGATCAGAATAATTTTGAGCAAGTATACAATGACTGCTCTTGGGATAAGCCCAAAACTGGGACAGCCATTTACGGGGTCTTTTGGAACAAAGAAAAAGAAAACGGCTTAGGAGACGTTGACGTAAAATGCCAGGATATCATGAATATCTACTGGGAGCCTGGTATAAAGGACATACAGCGATCAAAGGATGTGTTTACAACAGAACTTATGGACCTGGATGAGCTAAAAGAAGCATATCCAGAACTCGAAGATAAAACAGTAGGCACAGGCGAACTGATAAAGTCAGAGTATATCTATGATGAGAACATCGATACAAGCAACAAGGTGCAGGTCATTGACTGGTACTACAAAAAAAGAATACTGCTTGCAACTGGCGGAGTTAAGACGGTGCTGCACTACTGCAAATTTATTCCGGGAATTGTGTTGTATGCATCTGAGGATGATGAAACATGCACTAATGGATGGTATGAGCATGGGAAATATCCGTTTGTATTTGATGTAATGTTCCCGGAAAAAGGTTCTCCAGCAGGGTTTGGATACCTGGATGTAATGGTAAATCCCCAGGAATATATAGACAAGCTGGATTCGGTGATACTCAAGTCTGCAAATTTGAGCAAACCGAGATATTTTGTATCGTCAGGATCAAATGTAAATGCAGAGGATTTTGCTGATTTAAGCAAAGATTTGGTGGAAGTATCTGGAACAATGGACGAAACCAAAATTAAGCAGATCCAGCCGCCACAGCTACCGGAATATGTTATCAACATGCGAACACTCAAAGTGGATGAGCTGAAAGAAACAAGCGGAAACCGGGATTTTTCTCAGGGATCCACAGCATCGGGAGTAACTGCGGCTTCAGCTATCGCAGCATTGCAGGAAGCAGGAAGTAAACTGAGCCGGGATATGATCAAAACTAGCTACACCGCACATGCAGAGGTTGTGACACTGATTATTGAGCTTATCAGGCAGTTTTATGATCTGCCTCGTTGCTATCGGATCACTCAGTCGAATGGTGATGCACAGTATGTGATGATGGATAAGAGCGAATTACAGGAACAGACAGCAACAATGATGGACGGGGAAATATTGACCAGAAGACCAGTGTTTGATGTCAAAATATCAGCACAGAAGGCAAGCCCGTATAGCAGGATCGCAAACAACGAACTGGCAAAAGAACTCTTTGGTATGGGACTGTTTAATCCTCAGCTTGCGGATCAGGCCCTTGCGGTAGTATCTATGATGGATTTTGATCGTAGAGAAGAAGTGATTAAAAAGATATCAGAGAATGGCACCATGTATCAGGAGATCCAGCAGTTGCAGCAGATATTAGCGCAGCTTGCACCGATGGTTGCTGAAATGACAAATAGACCGGATCTGATCCAGGCTGTTAATGGATTGATTGGAAACAACCAGATGGCTATGACAGATGTGAATGTAAACCAGGGAAATAGCATAAAGACAAATTCTTTAGGACAGGCAGTGAATACAGATACCAGCCAGGCAGGAAAGGCCAGGGAAAAGGCAGCTACAGCAACGGAGGTAAACCAGTGACAGAGATTACATTTGAAAACGTGCCAGGATACTTCCGTTTGAAGGTGGAAGGTCATGCCGGATACGGATGCGCTATGGGACTTCCGGAAGGACATGATATTGTTTGTGCTGCAGTATCTGCCATTGGACAGACGGCAGCGCAGTGTATGATCGACCTGGGAGAAGAGAAAGCAGTAGTGATACAGGACTTGCAGATCAAAGAGGGATTGATAGACATTCGTGTATTGGTCAAGAAGAAAGCACAGAAGCGTTTGAACGCGATGGTTTATACCATACAGAGAGGGTATGAAACATTAAGCAAATCTTACCCGGAATTTGTCCATATGAACGCAAAATCTGGGGTGGTAGAGAAGAAAAAATGAATGTGATACCATGAAAACAGAACGCGCGGGAAAGACCGCTGAATTTTGGACACGCAGGAAAGACTGCTGAGAGGAGCAAAATGAAGAGAATCATCGAAATGAACTTAAGACTTTTTGAAGGTGAAGGCGGTGGAGCCGGTGCGGCAGCACCAGCAGCAGACCAAACGGGAGAAAATGTCCAGAACACCACTGGAAGCGCTGGGGCAGAGGAAGGCCAGGAACTGGAAGAAACACCGGAAGAGCGGCAGGCAGGTTATGAAAAATTCAAGGAAAAGTATCGTGATCTGTATGGTAAAGACGTAAAAAGCCATATCGACCGAAGATTTAAGGATGAGCAACGGCTGCATGAACAGCTTGATTCATATACGCCTTTGATGTCATTGCTGTCTGAAAGATACGGAATCGAAGACGGAAATGTAGCAAAGATCATGGAAGCCATCGACAATGATGAATCTTTCTGGGAAGAGCAGGCTCTTAAAGAAAACATGACTGTTGAACAGCTGAAAAGAATGAGAAAGACAGAGGCTCAGAATAGACAGCTGGTTGAAAGCGCCCAGAGAGCGCAGCAGATTAGGCAGAGGGATGATATCTATGCCAGATGGGACCGAGAGGCTGAGCTTTGTAAGCAGCATTTCCCAGAATTTGATATGGCAAAAGAATGTGAGAATGAGACTTTTACCAGGCTGTTGGGTGCCGGAGTGGAAGTCGAAAACGCTTATAAAGCAGTTCATTTTAACGAGATTACACAAGGGTTAATGGCCCAGACAGAGAGAGATACGAAGAAAAAAGTTGCGGATTCAATCCGATCTGGCAATGGCAGACCGTCCGAAAATGGTGTGGGTGCCGGTAGCGCAAATGGAACGAAAGTGAGTGCATGGGATTTATCACATGAAGAGTTCCGCAAAGTCATGGAGCGCGCAGCCAGAGGGGAGACCATTACGATGTAGAAAGGAAAAAGCATGAAAAAGACTATTATTTACATGAATCTTAGATTATTTGACGCACCGGCGAATACAACTACAGCAGCGGGTATGTCTGTAGAAATGAAGACATTTTATGATCGCAATCTGATCGAGAATGCAGAACCGGAACTTGTGCATGATCAGTGGGCACAGACAAGAAACATTCCAAAAAATGGTGGTAAGACCATTGAGTTCCGTAAGTATGATCAGCTGCCGAAAGCAATGACACCATTGACCGAAGGCGTAACACCGACCGGTAAAGAGATGAACGTTACCAAGATCGAGGCAACGGTAAAGCAGTATGGTGATTTCATTGAGCTGTCAGATTTACTGATCTTAACAGCGATCGATAATAACATTGTTGAAGCAACCACCTTAATTGGATCTCAGGCAGGCAGAACCCTGGATACAATTTCGAGAGAAGTACTGGCAGCTGGAACTAATGTGCAGTATGCAGAGGGGCAGGTTACCTCCAGAGCGGCTTTAACTCCTGAAATGAAACTGACAGTTAAGGCTGTTAAAAAGGCAGTTCGATTCCTCAAAAAGCAGAACGCAAAGAAAATTAACGGATATTACTACGGAATCGTACATCCAGACTGCTCCTACGATCTTACAGAAGATGCGCGCTGGATCGATGCGGTTAAGTACAAAAATCCAGAAAGAATTTATAACGGGGAGATTGGAGAGATTGAGGGCGCTAGATTTGTTGAAACCACTGAAGCTAAAATCTGGGCTAAGGCTGGAGCTGCAAAAAGCACATCTGACACTACAAAGATTGATGTGTATGGAACTTTAATCTTTGGTGCAAATGCATATGCGACTACCAAGATTGAAGGTGGTGGTTTAAAGACCATTATTAAACAGCTGGGAAGTGCCGGAACAGGTGATCCGCTGGATCAGAGAGCTACTGTGGGCTGGAAGGCGCTCAAAGTAACTGAAATCTTAACAGAGGCTTATATGATCCGTATTGAGACAGCATCTACATTTAGCGATGGAGAAGCGAACTAAGGAGGTTTAAAAACATGGGAAGAACTGCAAAGGTAGAGGATGCAGTAGTAGAACAGGCTGCGGTAGAGGATGCAGTAGTAAAGCAGGATGCAGAGCCACAGAAAAAGGGAGAGAAGCTGATCAGATTCAAGATCCCGTTGGGAAGTGCAGATAAGGATCGTGCAGATGTTTTTGTTGCAGTAAACGGAAAGTCTTATCTGATTAAGCGTGGAGTACCAACAGAACTTCCGGAATCTGTTGTAGAGGTTCTGGAAAATGCAGAAGCTCAGCGTGAATATGCGATTGAGATTGAAGAAAGCGCAAGATACAAGGAGTAACTGAAAGGGGGCGGAAGATATGATAACTGTACGGGGAAGAGAATTGGTGATCCCGGTAGCAGAAAGACAGATAGGGACACAGTTCGATAACAATTCAGAAACCAGACAGTTTAAGATCAACCGCCTCACTGTAGGCGGTATTGACATATCTAACCTGGATTTTCGTATTGATCTGAGATACGGAAAGGAAACTAAGGATACTGATGTACTTGAAAAAGAAATAACAGATGAGCATGTGATATTGACATGGACCGTGAGTGCTGCCAGCGTGAAGCAGGTGGGAACGGTATTTATTGCACTTCGGGGATCAGATGATTTCGGAACCGTGAAGTGGGCAACAAATCAGGGATACCTGTATGTTGGAGATACCATAAATACTCCGGATGGTGCGGAAATGGCGCTGTCCGAACTTGAAAAACTGGAAAAACGGATTGACCAGAAGACTGAATCAATGGATGCTGCGGAAAGTAGCAGAGTGGAAGCAGAAAAGATCCGCCAGGAAAATGAATCGGCTAGGCTGAAAAATGAAGCAGAGTGGCAGAAGCAGGGTGAAGCTGCGGTAGAAGCGGCTAAGACAGCGACCGCAGCGCAGAGTGCAGCCAGTGCCAGTGCAGAGGCAGCGGCCGGAAGTGCTGGAACAGCTGGTAGCGCAGCGCAGACAGCAACAAAAGCTGCCAGTGTAGCCAGTGCCAGTGCAGAGGCAGCATCCGGAAGTGCTGGAACAGCCAGTAGTGCGGCACAGACAGCGACCACAGCACAGAATGCAGCCAGTGCCAGTGCAGAGGCGGCATCCGGAAGCGCAGAAACAGCCAGTAGTGCGGCACAGACAGCGACCGCAGCCCAAAGTGCAGCCAGCACCAGTGCAGAGGCGGCAGCTGGAAGCGCAGAGGCAGCCAGTAGTGCAGCTCAGACAGCTACCCAAAAAGCATCAGAGGCTAGTAGTAGTGCATCCGCAGCAGCATCTGATGCAAATGTGGTAAAAGGGCTGATACAGGGGCTAGGCGGATTTGACGGAAAAGCATCGTCTGTATCAGCTGTGGATCTTTTAGGATTATTAGGTAAGGAAAATGCGACAAGTACGGTCCAGGCGTTGATCGATGTGATAGCGGATAAGGTGCTAAATCAGCTGTTATTAAGAAGCAATGTGGTAAACAATGCATTAACAACGGAAGAAGGCTATGCACTGGATGCACGTATGGGAAAGTCCTTGCAGGATCAGATCACCGCTCAAAATAGTAATTTAGATTCGGGATATTTTAAAATAAAAGTTAAAACTACAACAATTGTTTTAATTATCGAAGAGTTTACCTTTACAAATGGAGTAGCAACTAAGACACTTCAATCTATTTTTGGAAGCATTCCTACATATGCTAGCGGTATATGTCAAACAAAAGTTGAAGATAGCGGTGTTTACAATTTTACAGCAGTAAAAGACGGAAATAATTTAAAAATTGCAACAGCTGGTTCTACATTTTCCGGAAAAAAATGGGTAAATATGATAATTTTTGGTACGGCTTAATCTACAAAAAGATTGTTTGCTATTGGAATACAAGTCTCTGCAACTGATAAATTAAGATGCTGACAAGGATACATACCGTTTTATGATTTGTCCATCATAAAAGAAAACAAGGGTTAATTTAGATAATGTTGTATCAATTTCCATTCTAGTAATGCTCTTTCCCGCAACCATTATTGGTGAAGTATAAGGAACGCCATCAATCGTAAACGTTACTCCATTATTATTAGCATTCAAGACTACCTTGGAAATATGATTATCTGTGTTGAGTTTGTTTGTTCCAAGAGTTTCTAAATTACTATTGTAAGCAAACCAGAAAAAGAAAGGAAAGGTGAATAAATATGAGCAATGCTGAATTTATTCGCATTTGTAAAGAAAAGGTATGTGTTTATACCAATGAGCACATGGATAAGACAGATAAGAAAAAAATCACAGTAGATGATGTGTATGTGGTTTGGTGCTGCAAGACATTACAGAACCACAAAGCATTATTAAGCACTACCGCTCCGGATGGAATGTATTATGAGTTTACATATAATGGGGACAAAAATGAACTTTATATGGATGCTTATAAAAAATGGGAAAATATTTGTTATCAGATGTAGAAGGAGACAAGAAAAAGATGAACTTTACTGATGCATTTATTGCTATGAAAAAGGGCGCAAAAGTAAAACTTCCAAGTTGGGGAGGATACTGGTATTGGGATACAGATAAAGAAACAATCATGATCCAGTGTAGACCGCAGGATTCTGATCAGGGAGAACTGTTGGATATCAGAGAGACACAGCGTGTTGAGTATACCATGATGAATATGCAGTCAGATGAGTGGAGCATTGCTGATGAGAGCAACTGCCCAGTATTGGGAGGCACAGCTACGTTTTCATTTTCAGATGCAATTAAGTATCTGAAGAGAGGGCTGAAAGTAGCACGTCAGGGTTGGAATGGAAAAAAACAGTACATCCAGTTAGCAACAGCAATTTCATATAAGACCACGGACGGAAAAATTGTGAATTGTGAACACGAAGCCATTGGGAATAGAGCTATTGCATTTATAGGGACTAGTGGTGTACAGATGGGATGGTTGGCATCTCAGGCAGACATGCTTGCAAATGACTGGATGTTTGCGGAATAGGGAGGATAACATTTTATGAACAAAGACAAAATTGTTTTAAAAAATGAGACTGCTGTGGAACTGGAAGTAGCTGCCAGCCTTGAAAGCATGAAAGCTGTATTTGAGGATATGACAGCAGTAGATCAGTTTTGGAAAAGCTGCACAGATAAGAACATGTCTGAGGTGCGGATCCTGAATGGTGAGGGCTTGACCGTAGGTACATACAAAGATATGTGTCTGATGTCACCGGCGTTTACTTTGGACAAAACCGAAGATGGAAAGATCATGGCAACATTTGGTATTCGTGAGCTGACAGATATCGAAAAACTGAAAGCACAGGTTTCCGCTAATACCGAAACATTAGCAGTCCATGACGGAGCTATTGGAGATATGGGAGCAGTAATGAGTGCTATGGCAGACCAGGAAGGAGTGACATCATAATGGGCAGGTATTATGGATTAAAAATCAGATCTGGAGAAATGACACTGGAGCAGGTGCCAAAACTCTGGAAAAAAGTAACAGAAAAGTGGTTAAAGGAAAATCCAGAGAAAAGTGAGTGAGGTAAATGAAGTTGGAAAGATTTAAAGCAATATTTATCACTATAATGAGTGCAGCATTTGCCTATCTTGGAGTATTGGCAGTACCGGTGTTTGCTCTCGTAGCACTGAATTTTACTGATTATATAACCGGAATAGTTGCATCGAAGTATCGTCAGGAACATGTGACAAGCTACAAGGGGATTCGAGGCATTTGTAAAAAAATCGGAATGTGGATCCTGATCGGTGTAGGATGGCTCATGGATAGGATGATCATATATGCAGGACAATATATAGGGTTGGACATAAAAATACCGTTTGTGATTGCTACCGTAGTAGCTGTTTGGCTTATTTGCAATGAGATCATATCCATCCTAGAGAATTTACTTGATATTGGTGTTGCTATGCCTCCGTTCCTGATGCCGCTTGCAAAAGCAATTAAAGGTCAGGTCGAAGACAAAACAAAATTGGAGTGACACATCTTTAGGCTTAGGATATCCTAAGCCTTTTTTAATAGGAGGTACACATGAAAATTTCAGAGAATGGTTTGAAACTGATAAGAAGCTTTGAAGGATGCAGATTAGAAGCTTATAAGTGCCCGGCAGGAGTATGGACCATTGGTTGGGGACACACAGGAAATGTAAAAGCAGGTCAGAGGATTACACAGGCAGAGGCAGATAAGATGTTGACGGATGATATGGGACCATATGAGCGCAATGTAGACAAATATGGAACGAAATACATGTGGAATCAAAATGAATTTGATGCCCTGGTATCATTTGCATACAATGTAGGATCTATAGATCAGTTGACAGCAAAAGGAACCAGATCGCGGGCTGAGATATCAGAAAAGATCCTGGCATATAACCGCGGTGGTGGTAAGATTTTGGCTGGCCTGACCAGAAGAAGACAGGCAGAACAGAAGCTATTTTTAACTCCAATAAGCGAACAAAAGAAAAAAGGATGGCAGCAAGAGGATGGAGATTGGAAGTATTACCTCGGAAACGGGGAGCCTGTAAGAAATGACTGGTATTGGTACGATGATAAATGGTACTGGTTTGATGGTGCAGGAAGAATGGTCAAGAATACCTGGTATAAATACAAAGATAAATGGTATTACCTTGGCGCGGATGGAGCTATGCTGACCGGTCAGCAAACTATTGATGGGAAATGGTACGTGCTGAATGAAGATGGAGCTATGGTTACAGACCCGGTAACTTTAACCCCTGACCAGGATGGAGCGCTTACCTGGCCGGGACTGAAAGAGTAGGTGCTTATATGACAGTAAACGATTTGATTAGTGATATCACATCTTTAAGAGGGCAGCAGTATGGTACAGACATGATCATGGGATGGATCAATGAAATTGAGGGACAGGTCATTGAAGAAGTAATCAACCGGGCGGAAGGATATAATCTGGAATTTATTCCAATGGAATATGAAAAAGACCAGGATAAAAAATTAAGTATTCCGGATCGGTTCAAGGATGTCTATGTTAATTATCTGCTTTCAAAGATTGATTATCACAATGAAGAAACTGAACGCTATAACAATGACGTTGTAATGTACAACTCCGCTTATGATGCATATGCTGCATGGTTCAGGCGCTGCAATCGGGCAAAAAAAGCACCGTTATTTTCCAAATTTTAAGGAGGAGCTTTAATGGGACGATTACCAATGCTGACAATGACACCGAGAGGGGACAGCAAACAGATAGGATCATTTGGGGGACTGAACAAAGGTCTTGTAATTGGAGAAAATGAGTTTTCGGACATGAAAAACATGTCTTCAGATGTTTTCCCGGCGATAGCGGTCAGAAAGCCAAGAGGAGAAATCCTGAAAAGTTTATCAAAACCTCATGGGATCATTTATAAAAATGGTTTGGCCTATGTGGATGGGACAAAGCTGTATTACAAAGATAAAGAAATTGCAACAGTCCAGGATACAGATAAGCAGCTGGTGAGTTTGGGAGCCTATATTGTGATATTCCCGGATAAAATTATGTATAACACATCCACTGGAGAAAAGACAGCATTAGAGGCTTCCTGGAGCCAGGCTGCAACAGCAACATTTGCACAGACGACAACCGGAAGTACCATGGTAAAGATTAGTTGTACCGGAATCGGAAAGCAATTTAATCAGTTTGACGGTGTGGAAATATCCGGTTGTACAAACAGTAGCTTTAACAAGACTACGGTGATTCAGGAAAAAGCAGATGACTACATTGTGATCATAGGTGATCTATCATCCAGCTTTACTCAGGAATCTGGGCTAAAGCTTACCAGAAAAGTACCGGATATGGATTATATTTGTGAGAATGGCAACCGCTTGTGGGGCTGCTCCAGCGCAAATCATGAGGTATATGCAAGCAAGCTGGGAGATCCAACAAACTGGAATGCGTTTGAAGGGATCAGTACAGATTCGTATGCGGCTACAGTTGGATCAGATGGAGATTTTACAGGCTGCCTGTCTCATATGGGATATGTGCTGTTTTTCAAGGAAGATACGATCCATAAGGTTTATGGAGATAAACCAAGTAATTTTCAGATCAATACATCATTCCCGGTCAGAGGTGTTGCAAAAGGGTGTGAGAAGACAGCATGTGTTGTAAATGAAACATTATTGTATGTGTCCAGGAGCAATGTATGCAGTTTTGACGGAGCGTATCCGGAATCTGTATCGGATGCACTGGCAGAGGTACGGTTTCAGGGCGGTGTGGCTGGTCAGCATAACGGAAAATACTATGCATCGTTACAGGATGTATCAGGGCAGTGGAATATCTATGTGTATGATTTAAAAAAGGGTATGTGGCACAAAGAAGATGATATGCAGGCTTTGTTTATGGCATACGGAGAAGGACAGCTATACTGTGTTGATTCCACAGGAAAACTTTTTACAATCAGCGGTTCAAGGGATGAGCAGATAGAGTGGATGCTAGAGAGCGGAGACCAGTTGGATGGAAGTGTGGAGTATAAGTTCTTAAAAAGACTGCTTTTTAACTTGAAACTGGATCCGGGAAGTGAAGTGGACGTATTTATAAAATGCGACAGTGAACCAGAGTTTGAAAAGAAAATTTCTTTTACTTCTCAGGGATATAGAACGCAGGTGCTTAATATAATCCCAGCCAGATGCCAGAGATACCGGTTCCGTCTGGAAGGAAAAGGACCGGCAGTTTTGATTGCTATGAGTAAATATATAGGATATGGGAGTGATATTCATGGCAGTATTTAAACCCATGATTATTCAGAAAAATGAAACAGACATAGGAAAAGTTGTACGGCAGTTATACCGGTTTAGTGAGGATCTCAAATATACGATTTCAAATTTGAGCCTGGAAGATAACATTTCAAATGATGTTTTAAATTCTATTACGGATAGAAACAACAAAGTAAGAAAAATTCAGTTTTCAACGGATGCGCTGAACATTGAATATGATGATTATGCCTCATCTGTACAGACTAAGTTATCCCAGTCTTCGGAAAGTATTCAGTTGTTGGTAGCAACAGGGAACGTTGTCCATGAAATGCTTACCAGAATGGAGATGTATGGAGAATATATCCGACTAACTAGCGGACACCTGATTATCGATGCCCAAAATATGAAGTTAGATAAGCCTGGAAATGCATATTTTTCTGGAAATATAACGGGTGGATCTATCAACATCAACAATCGTTTTGCAGTATCTCCTTCCGGCGATGTGTACATAGATGATGCTCTGACTACAACTACCTTAAATCCTGCGAAAGCTATCGTGGCTGCTAATATGGAAATTTACAATGATGATGATTACATCAACGTTATTGGGAAAGCAGCTACATGCAGCGAACTTTATGTGTCTGAAAATCTGAACTGCCGGAAGGTGCGGTACACGTCAGACAAAAGGAAAAAACAATGTATTAAAGATATTGAGAAAGCGGATTTTGCTGGACTAATACCGGTATCGTATTCTTTTCGAGATTCAGGCAATAGGGCGATAGGATATATTGCACAGGACGTCTACTTGACACAGGAGAACGGAGAAAATGCTTTAGGGGTAAATCGGTCGGGTAAATATTTAGAACTGCCGTATGTGGCTTATAGTGCGTTGTACGCAAAAGGAATACAGGAGAATCAGAAAAGAATAAACAAATTAAAAGAACAGATCAAGAAGGTGAGAGATGTCAAGCTTTAATATGCCTGCGTTAGGTGGGCAAGATAAAAATATGAAAAAAGTTTATAGCTATATCCAAATGTTGAATGAACAGCTTAGATATAGCTTGAGCAATATAACTCCGGAAAACAATTTTACAAAAGATTCTTTTCTTAAGTACCAGGAAACAGATGAATCCATTAGTCAATTGGAAGTAACTATGAATGGATTTATCAGCCAGTTTACCAATCTGAAAGAAAGCACGGAAACTAGCATCAGGGTGTTGAATGGTCAGATTGCATTGAAAGTGAGCAAAGATAAACTGTGTTCAGAAATATCAGCAACATCAGATGCTATTACATTTAAGACAGGATATCTAGTTATTGATACGAATAACTTCAAGCTATACAAAGATGGAACGGCTTCATTTAGTGGAACGATCAATGGTGGATCTATCAATATAAATGATAAGTTTAAAGTATCATCTTCAGGCGCAGTGAGTGTAGATGCCATAACCTATGCAGACACGATCACTACACAGGGACTTCTGTATACAAATTATATGCGAATATCAGGGAACGCGGATGTCAGTGGAACGCTGACTGCAAATACAGTAACGGTATCTGGTGATGTGTCATGCGAAACACTGTATGAAAGATCAGATAGGAGATTGAAGGAAAATATCAAAGAGATTCCGGATGAAATAGCCTTAAATTTAGTCTTGGGAATGAGACCGGTTACTTTTAAGTTTAAAGATTCCGATCAAAGGTCAATGGGATTAATTGCCCAGGAGCTGGATGCACTTCAGAAAAAGCTTGGAACAAATCTTCCTTTGGTAGATCATTCCGAAGAATACTTATCAATTCCATATGGAAACAACAGCGTATTATTTGCTGGAGCAATAAAGGCGCAGCAAAAGGAAATCAAAGAATTGGAAAAAGCTTTAAAAGAGATTAAGGAGGCAGCTTAGTGAAGATTGTTTTTGAAGAAAGTGATATTAATACAGCACTGATCGCATTAAATCAGTTAAAAGTTGAGGGAGTAACACAGGCAGGGATTCTGCTTACAATCAATCGAATGCTCCAAAATGGAGAAAGAATGGAATCTGAGACTAAGGACCAGCCGGAAGATAAGAAAGGGGAATAAGTATGGCAGTTGCATCTATTGTTGATTATTTGAAAAGCCGTAACATGGACAGCTCTTACGGAGCCAGAAAAAACCTTGCATCTCAGTATGGAATTACTGGATACAGCGGAACTGCACAGCAGAATATGTCACTGTTGAAGTCATTGCAGCAGCAGTCTCAGAAATCACAGGCAGCGGGGCAGCAGAGTAATGCCAACAACCAGAATCAGAACGTAACAATTACACCGGTGAGCGATGATGGCAAGACCGGACCGGGACATCCGGCGGCTACATACTTGACGGATTATAACTATGCAAAGTTTTCGCCATCTGCACGGACAACGGATTATGCTGATCGATTGGATGAAATTGAAAATAATAAGCCGGATGAATACTATAGCAAGTATCAAGGAACAATTGATGGGATCATTGATAATATATTAAACAGGAAGTCATTTGACACGAATAGTGTATATGATTCAGATCTGTATAAAAACTACCGGGAACAGTATATCCAGCAGGGACAGAAAGCCATGAGGGATACCATGGGAGCAGCAACAGCGGCTACAGGTGGTTACGGATCCACTTATGCACAGGCAGCAGGACAGCAGGCGTATGACAATTACCTGAGCCAGCTGAACGATAAGTCATTTGACATATATGACCGTGTATATCAGCAGTATCTGAATGAAGGACAGGAGCTGTATAACCGTCTGAATGCAGTAAATAACCAGGATAACATTGATTATAGCAGGTATAGAGATAGTGTAAATGATTACTACAATGATCTAAATTATTACGCTGGACGATATGATAGCTCATATAACCAGGATTTTGGAGCATATCAGACAGACCTTTCTGCGCAGCAGTGGGCGGAACAGTACGCATACCAGAAGACCCAGGATGCACTTGCACAGCAGAACTGGCAGACCCAGTTTGATTATCAGAAACAGCAGGATGCATTACAGCTGGAATTGCAGAGACAGCAGTTGGCGGCATCACTGGCTAAAAAAGCATCCGGAGGTTCGTCTGGTAGATCTTCAAAGGGATCCTCCAAGAAGTCTAGTAGCACTAGCTCGGATCTTGCAAAGTATGTTGAGGATGCGAAAAGATTGATTGAAAGTAAGGATGGACATGGACGCACCAATTATAGCATAGCACAGGTAATTGAATATGTTGCAGATCAGTACCCGAGCTTGACTGATAGCCAGATTAAAAAAGTAATCACACAGGCCGGTGGTGATTACGATAAAGGTTTAAGAATACTGAAACAGGTAACTGACACGGATAAGTAAACAAGGAGGCAACTTTGGGGACTTCATTATCTAGCATATTAAAAAAAGAAAAAAGTTTTAGAGAACAACGATGATACTTATGAAAGTGAATCGAATAGCACGGTAAGCGGCATACCATCATTTGAAGAATCTCAAAAAACAAGAAAAAGCGATTTGAGAAGCTTGCTGCAGGCTAAAAAAGATAAAGAGAAACTTGTTGAATTACAAAACGAGCAGAAAAGACAAGAAAGACAGGACTGGTTGCGCAAGAGTTCAACCAGTCAGCATACAACAGCCATGACAGATTTTATCCGGAGCGACAGGGAAAAAGTCGCTGAGAGTTCTATCCCCATGGCTGATGCGGTAAAACAGTACAACCAAATAAAGCAGCAAAAGTGGATGTTAAATGAAGCACAGTACGAAAACGACCTTTTACAGGAATACCGCAAAAGAAAAAGGATAGAAAAAGAGCAGCAGGAAGCTAAGGATAAGGTCGGATTTCAAGACGGAGATACATTCATTCAGTATACTGACATTCCTCAACAGAAAGATTTTGCGGATACTGTTAAAAAGGCAAAAGAGAATGCCGCAAAAGCGAATGATCAGTATGCTTTTATGTACAATAACAAAAAGCTGCCATTCGGGGATAAGGGTCTAACGATTGGTGGCAAAAAACTGACATTAGGAGGAAAAGAAAGCAACCCGGTTGAAAGTTATGTCAATACATTCGGAGATGGAAAGAATGTATTTGGTAAAAGCTCTGTTCTGGATATAACAAGCGGCCAGGATAACGCTAAGAGTCCATTAAGAAGATATGCTCTATTAAATGATTCAGAACGCGATATTTACGACTATCTTTTTGAACGCCAAGGTAAAGACACGGCAGAAAAATACCTGGATTCCATACAGGGAGAATTAAACCAGAGGGGTGCAGAGGCAAACTACGAACACAACAATCAGTACAAGGGACCGATTAAAACCATAGTAAATACAACCCAGTCGATTGGTGCAGGTATGCAGAATGCAGTAGAAGGCATTAAATCAATTCCCGATTTTGCTATGGGGACACGCAAAAACGCAATGCCTACAGAATCAGAGTTATCCCAGACCAAAATGCTTGAAAATGCCGGGACAATTGACGGGTTTACATATAAGATGGCCAATGCAATCGGAAACATGATCCCCAGTATCATTGTAGGCGGGGCGGGTGGTCCAGCGGTATCCAGTGCAATATTTGCGGCGCAAACAGGCGGACAAAGTTACCGGCAGGACATCATGGACGGCAGACCGGTAGAGGGCGCCCAGGTCAACGCAGTTCTTACCGCAGCAGATGAAACAGTTACAAATCTTTTGCTCGGCGGAATCTCACAGTACGGCGGCGGATTTATCAAAAAAACACTTGGAAACACCAAGGTAGCACAAGCAGCAAAGCAAGGGATCACATCGGCCTTAGCAAAGAACCCGGCAGTAAGACGTGCTGTATTAGGCGTGATAAACTACGGTTCAGATATGCTTTCAGAAGGCACCCAGGAAGCTGTACAGGACCTCACAGAATCTATCCGTAAACATTTCATCTACGGGGATGAGCTGGATCTTACAGGAGATCTCACAGATCCGCAGACGTGGGAAGATTTTCTCTTAGGTGCGGCAACAGCTGGAATCATGAACGCACCAGCTACCATAGCGAACAATGTTGCAATCAACAACTATGGGAAAAATCTGGATGTTGACTATAGGGATTATTCTGAAGGGATAGATACAGACCAAACCCACTACACCAATCCGGCGGATGCGAAAGAGGCCCAGGGTTTACAGCGTATGGCAGAAGAGTATGCCGCTATGCAGAGGCAGGGCAAATTTGTTAACAATCGCGATAAAGCAGAGTATGACATGCGTTTATGGGAATGGCAAAACCGAATGGCAGAAGAACAAAAAGGCCAGGACGAACAGACACTTCAGGCCCAGGGACAACCGACTCAACCACAGGAACAGGCAATTCAATCACAGAAACAGGCCTCTCAAAATCAGGAATACACCAATCGAAGCCAGCAAGAAAACCAGGCAGAGCCTACGGCACAAGAGACAATCCAGAACTCAGACGTCAAACGACCGACAGAGCAGAGCGTACAGCCGGAATATGAATCCACCCCACTAGAGCGCCAGGATAACCAGATCCAAGAAGAACACCAGACCGATTCACCAGAGAAGCCTTACGCAGCACCCAAAGCCACTCAGGAGCAGCCACAGGCCACAGCAGCACACAATTCTGAACAGGATACAATAAACGCCCAGGAAAACGAACACAGAAACCCTCAGAGCAACTTTGAAGCAGAGGATAATGTTAAGCTCTCGGACCAGGAATCAACGGAGTATAAGTCGCACTATGGCAAATATGGCGGTGACGCCCTGCTAAACACATATGATGGATCCGTAGACGTATCCACATTCAACAAAGCATTTGGCCGTGCTTATGATGCGGGTTACAACCAGATCGATCTGGACACAGCTACTCACTCGGCCTTAATGTCTCTTTTATCCGATCAGCAGATAGAAGCTGCCTACCGTGCCGGTATCCAGGATTATAACCTGGACAACCAGGTCAAACCTAAGTACACGCAGGGACAGATCAAAGAGGGCGGTTTAGGCACTGTATCCGACTATGCAACACAGGATCAGCGCAATGTAGCGGAGCATATAGGAAAGAAAACAGGCCTTAAGATTAATCTGGTAGACAATCTTTCACAGGAGAATGCAACAGCCTCATATAAACCGGGAGAGATTACCATAAACATCAACTCCGAGGATTTTAACGGATCTCTTTCTCACGAACTGACGCATTTCATTAAAGATACGGCCCCAGAATCTTACCGCCTGTATCAGGAGATCGTGACAGAAGCACAGATGAAGGCAACCGGAAAAGCCTGGGAAGATTTAGTAGAATCATACACCAACCGCTACAAGGATGCCGGGCAAGACCTCACCCGTCAGCAGGTAATGGAAGAGATTGCCGCAGATGCGACACAGAAATTCTTGAACGATCCGGATTTTATCGACCAGGTAGTAAAAAAAGATCGCAATTTAGCCCAGAAGATCATTGATTTCCTGTCAGATGTGATCGATTCGATCAAGAACCTGATCAAAACCGGCAGCACCCGTGCAGCAGCAAAGAATCTGGAACAGGATGTACAGATGTATGAAGATGCCCGCTATGCTTGGCTGCTTGGTCTGGAGCAAGGCAGCAAGGACTATAAAGCAGGTAAAGAAAGAGCGGATAACATCATGCAAAGCAGCAAGTATGAATTAAATCAGTTTGGATTTGAGGAATACGGAGAGAAAGAGAAAGGCTGGTGGAAAAATAACGACAGTATCATAATATGCAACACAAAACAAGATATTGCAGATTTTTACCGCGATCATGTCCACAAAAAACCATATGCAAGATTATATATTGGAAAAATAGGTCCAGAGCTCGCGCAACGGATTTACAAAGACACAGGAGTCAATACAGAAAATTTAAATGTTGCCATTACAAGCGAGTTTGAAGATAGCCATAGCAATCCAGAAAAAGAAAGATCGAGAGGGCAGACACCGGTAACGCCGGAGATACTATCAAGACTTCCGGAAATTATATCAAGCTACGATAAGGTAGAAAATACAACCAGTTCCAAAGATAGAAAACCAGTTCTGAAATTCGAGAAGGATATTAATGGAAAAAATGTTGCCGTAGAATACGTTAGAAGCAAGAAAGGAATGCTTGAGCTGCACACAATGTATGCGTGGGAAAATAAAAATAGCAGGAGTGTATCCACTACGCTTACAATGCCAGAAAAAACTGACCCGTACAGAACGTCCGAAACGTATAGCGTCATTACTCCTGCTACTAAGGACAATATACAACCAGGTACAGAAAAAAGCAAGACTCGTTTCCAGCTGGATGATGTAGACGATACTATGAGTGAACGTAGAATTCAGGCATTGCAAGACCAAAATGAGGCTTTAAAACAGGCGAATGATCTTCTGGAGCAGCAGTTTAAGTTGACAGACAAGGATGCAGTGCGGACCGAGGATATCAAAAAAGTTGCAAGAAATATCCTGAAAGAATATGGCAGTAAATATTCAAGTGAAATATTGGAAAGAAACCTGTCTAAACTCTATCAGTATATCCGTGGTGCTGGCCAAGTGGATGGACAGGCTATTACAGAAGCTGCAACCAGCATGGGCAAAAGTATTCTGGAAAAGTCAGTGCAGAAAGATACAGAACTAACGGAACACTATAAGGATCTGAGAAAGCAGATTAAAGACACAAAGATTGCAATCACAGACCAGGACAAGGCAGATTTGGCTTCTGTGGGCGGATATAATGAATTTAGAAAACGCTACTTTGGAAAGATGAAAATGGGGGCAGATGGTATCTCAATAGATTCTCTGTACCAGGAGTTGCAAGGACAGTATCCGGAACTTTTCCCGGCAGACGTGACACATCCGGCGGATGAGCTGGTTGCGATAGCATCCGCTCTGGATCAGACAGCTCCACAAATTAAGAACCCATATGCCGCCAATATGGATGAAATGGCATATATGGTAGGACAGGACATCTTATCATCATATTTTGATGTGAGAAAACCAAGTGCGACGTTTGCTGATAAAAAAGAGGCTCAGATGCAAAAATTGCGCTGGCAGTATCAGCAGAAGATAAGAGACTATAAAAATGATTTGAAATCAAAGTATGATGAAAGCCTTAAACAGATTAAAAAGCAGAACCTTGAAGAAAGCGCACGCCTGGCAGAACAGTATAAAAACCTCACGGAAGCAGAGCGAAAAGAGCAGAGGGAGTATTATAAAAAAAGGATGGATGATCTGCGAAACAGCAAGAACCAGGAATTGGCTGCCATGCAGCAGAGGAGCAAAGAGCGGATCAAGTCATTGCGGGAGAATCAGCAGAAAAGAGAAGATAAGAGACAGATCATCAAAGAAAGAAAAAAATTACAGAATTGGTTGCTGAAACCGACTGATTCAAAGCATATTCCAGAGGGACTGAGACAATCTGTAGCGGCTTTCCTGAACAACATTGATTTTTCTCCAAATGATGAGGATAGTGAGATCAAAACCCAGCGAAAAGAAGACTGGAAAGCAGCCCAGGATGCATTTAAGGAGATCCTGGATAATGGCGGTGTTTATGTGGACCAGAAGACTGGTGATACCATGACCATGGATATTGACCCAGATATTGCACAGCGCATTCAGGAACTAATTGAAAAAACAAAGGGAATTGATAAATTAGATAACTTGGATGCATATAGCATGGGTGAGCTTAAAAAGACAGTTATGGCTATGAAAAAGGCTATAACAGAAGTAAATGATCTTAAGAGCAACAAAAAATCTGGAGAACTGAGTATTCTGGCAGATGGAGTGTTTAGGGATCTGGAGCAGAGGCGGAATAAGGTGGAGTATGTAGGACCTGCGGGAATGGGAGATAAACTGTTGAATTATGACATGTTGGATCCGCAGACCATGTTTGGAAAAATGGGAGACAACATGAAGTCCACCTATGATGCATTGCGTAACGGACTGGATAAAAAGACAGAAAAATTGAGATCTGCTCAGGAATATGTGGATGATATTGTGGATAAGTATGGAATCAAGCCTAAAGAATTGCGTGAATGGACGGGATCAAATGCCAAGACTCAGCATTTTAAGACATCGAGAGGTGAGATTGATCTTACAGTAGCCCAGGTGATGTCGCTGTATGAGTTAAACAAAAGAAGCCAGGCCAGAGGCCATATGTATGATCGAAACGGCGGTATTAAGCAGGCGCCGGTAGTTGGAAAAGCCAAATTGGAAGGAACGACTTATACACCGGCACAGATCAAGAAGAATTATCGCCCTGTAAAGGTTACGGCCGCAGATGTAGAAACGATCACAAAGACTTTAACACCGGCGCAGCGTGCTCTTGCGGATGGATTGCAGCAGTTTATGGGAGATCAGTGTGCAGCCTGGGGAAATGAAGTAACCATGGACATGTATGGTTATGAGAAATTCACAGCAAAGAATTATTTCCCAATTAGCACAGATAAAAACTATGTGGCAACCAGGCAGGGAGATGCGGGAAATAAAGCGTCAACCATTAAGAACATGGGAATCACCAAGAGCACAACCCCATATGCGAATAATCCATTGATTATTGAGGACATCTTTGATGTGTTTAGCCGCCAGGTTGATAACATGAGTACATATAATGCCTATGTAATCCCACTGTCAGATCTTAATAAGGTGTACAATTATAAGGACACCAGAGGAATGACTGAGTTTGGATCATCTATTAAAGAAGAGATAGAAAGGACCTTTGGAAAGCAGGGAAATGATTATATCGTCAAGCTGGTTTCAGATATCAACGGGACAGTAAATAAAGATAAAAGCATAGCCAGCCAACTGGTCTCAAACATGAAAGCGGCTTCTGTAGCTGGAAATCTGCGTGTAGCTGCCCAGCAGCCAACAGCTTACATAAGAGCTAGTATGGAGATCAATCCTAAATATCTTGCCAGAGGCGCGACGACCATCACCAGAAAAGGCCAGTGGGACCTTATATGTAAATACGCCCCTATTGCGCAATGGAAAGATTGGGGATTTTACCGCATGGATACCAGCCGACAAATGAAAGATATCATGTTTAACACCGACAGTACAAAGCAGCGGTTTGTTAATGCAACTATGATCTTGGCAGAAAAAGGCGATCAACTGGCCTGGAATCGCCTATGGAGAGCTTGCGAATACGAGTGTATGGATCAGCATCCGGATCTGAAAGAAGGCACGGAAGAATTTTACGAGCGGGTAGGCAAGAGATTTAGCGAAGTTGTAGACAAGACACAGGTAGTTGATTCAATCTTACATCGTACTCAGATTATGAGAAGCCAGAGCGAAATCAATCAGCTGGCTACCAGCTTCATGGCTGAACCGCTAAAAACTTATGATATGCTCTACCGCGCTGCAACAGATGTAAAAACGAAGAAAGAAGGCTCGAAGAGCAGAGCAGTACGCGCCGCAACTGTATTTGTCCTTACCGGTGTAGCCACGTCAATAGCTGCATCAGCGGTTGATATGCTCAGAGATGATGACCGAGATAAGAACAGCAAGGAAAAGTACATAGACAGCCTTAAATCAAACATTTTCGATAACCTGAACCTTTTGAATAACATCCCATGGGTGAAAGAAATTCCCTCCATTATTGCCGGATACACGCCAACCAGAGCGGATCTGTCTGGCTTTGAGGATATGATATACGCTTGGAATCAGATTAAGAAGTTAAAAGACGGCACAAGTAAGTATACACCACAGTACGTAGCTGTATACACGGCTCAGATGGCGAGCAAGCTCACCGGAATCCCGATTAAGAGTCTTACAAGAGACATGGGAGCTGTCATTGATTCTATTTTTGATTCAGCAGGAGGCAAAGCGGATTATACATGGCTGAAACAAAAGTACGACATGGGAAGCAAAGAAAATCTTGAGATGTATACAAAAATGATGATCCAGGCTCACAGAAACGGAGATCAGGATTTCCAGAAGAAAATCAAGGATGATCTTAACAAAGCGGGAATTGATAACGATACGATAACAAACAAGATTAAAACGGTGATCAAATCAGAGTTAATCGGCAAAGATTCTGTAAATCCGCTGGTAGAGGCGGCGGCCCAGGCAAAGCAATCATATGACCTGGAAGCTTACGAGGATGCGGTAAGTCAGCTCACATCCCAGGGATATGCCACAAAGATCGTAAAATCCGCCATTGATGCCAGGATCAAACAGTTAGAAGGAAAAGAAGAGATTGACTGGGAGGCAGAGGTACAGACAGAACCGGATAGCCTGTATGGAGATATCCTGACGGATCAGGGTGCATCAGAGGATAGTAGCAGTGTAAAATTCTATAGCAATTCGGATCTTCTGGCAGCAATAGGCCAGTATGATAATAAAAATGCTAAATCTCTGGATCCTTTTAAAAAGATGGCAGATGCCATTGTAAAAAGTAAAGTGGATGAAGGAAAGACACAGAAAGAGGCTGCAGGTTCGATTAAAACATCCATTACGAGTCATTATAAGCCTTTATGGATTGCAGCCGACAGAAAAGGCAGAGAAGAGATCCAGAATGTCCTTAAACAGCTTAAGGTAAATGGAAAGGCATTGTATACCGGAGAGGATTGGACGAATTGGAATAAGGCAGCAAAAAAGAAGCAAAAGAAGCAGTAGGAATAGGGAGGACCAGGTATCATAAAAAGTACCTGGTTTTTTCTATGCAATAGTAATTTAGATTCGGGATATTTTAAAATAAAAGTTAAAACTACAACAATTGTTTTAATTATCGAAGAGTTTACCTTTACAAATGGAGTAGCAACTAAGACACTTCAATCTATTTTTGGAAGCATTCCTACATATGCTAGCGGTATATGTCAAACAAAAGTTGAAGATAGCGGTGTTTACAATTTTACAGCAGTAAAAGACGGAAATAATTTAAAAATTGCAACAGCTGGTTCTACATTTTCCGGAAAAAAATGGGTAAATATGATAATTTTTGGTACGGCTTAATCTACAAAAAGATTGTTTGCTATTGGAATACAAGTCTCTGCAACTGATAAATTAAGATGCTGACAAGGATACATACCGTTTTATGATTTGTCCATCATAAAAGAAAACAAGGGTTAATTTAGATAATGTTGTATCAATTTCCATTCTAGTAATGCTCTTTCCCGCAACCATTATTGGTGAAGTATAAGGAACGCCATCAATCGTAAACGTTACTCCATTATTATCAGCATTCAAGACTACCTTGGAAATATGATTATCTGTGTTGAGTTTGTTTGTTCCAAGAGTTTCTAAATTACTATTGTGAGAGTACATACACTGTGTTATAATTCAATTGCTTAGAAAGAATTATAAACCAGTTGGACGGTGAAAAATTTTCAACAGAACAAAAACATATGTTTTCCGCGGAGACAATGCTTGCATTGTTTCCGTATTTTTTATTGCAGTAATAGTTGAATGATATTATCATGAGTTTTTACAGTATGGTGGTCCCGACGGGGAAATGGGTGCTTCCATGCGTTATCTTTCCCAACGCTATTCCATGCCATACAAGGAGTGCAAGGCAGTCCTTACAGACATTGGCACGGAAGAGTTGGCCCACTTGGAGATCGTGGCGGCCATCGTCCACCAGCTTACCCGGAATTTAACAGCCGAACAGCTGGTAGAACAGGGCTTTGGTCCTTATTATATTGACCATACTACCGGGATCTGGCCTCAGGCTGCAGGCGGTGTACCGTTTAATGCCTGTGAATTCCAGAGCAAGGGAGATATTATCACCGATCTTCATGAAGATATGGCTGCGGAACAGAAAGCCCGCTCCACATACGACAATATACTCCGTGTAGTCACAGATTATGACGTATGTGAGCCTATCAAATATTTAAGAGAGCGGGAGATCGTTCATTATCAGAGATTCGGTGAAGCCCTGCGCATCACCCAGGAGAAGTTAGACAGCAAGAATTTCTATGCGTTTAATCCGTCTTTTGACAATGGAAAAAGTGTGATCCAGCCGAGAAATTAAGAGGATCACAAAAATCCCGCAGTAAAATCCAACGGTATATAAAAAGCCCGGCAAAACCGGGCTTTTAAACAGAAAAATATTACAGAGTAAGCAATATTCCACCAAGTTTCTCCACATCTTCCTTCTGATGGGTGGAGATCAGAAGGAAACGATCCTGTCTGTATTCCTTTAAAAATTTTATGACCTCATCTTTTGTTCCCTCATCCAGACCTGTAAAGGGTTCATCCATTAAAAGCAGATCCGACCTGGTAAGAAGAGCCCGCAGGATGGCAGTCCGCCGTTTCATACCGCCGCTTAAGGTAGATACCGGCCGGTTTAAACATTCTTCCGGCAGAAGACGGCACATAGCTGTGAGGATCTCATCCCTGGAAATCCCGGAAATTTCAGAAGTATGTTTTTTCTGCACCATCATCACATTTTCCAAAGGGGAAAAAGAAGGACAGAGCCGGTCTTCCTGGAAAACAGCGGAAATGCGCAGAGAACGGGAAGCATCTGTATCAGTTTCAGTCCCGGCTCCGGACCCCACATTCCAGATAATATCCCCTTCATCTGCCTTTTCCAGTCCCATAAGAATACGGAATAAAGTGGTTTTTCCTGTTCCGGAAGGACTCATCAGGCAGTAGGTCTTATACCGGTCTAAAGTCAGGTCCACATTTTTTAAGACGGTCAGTGTACCATAAGATTTTGACAGGTTTTTAATTATGATCTGTTCCATATCAGTGACGTACCTTCTTTAATAATGTAAGAAAAACAAACTCAAAAACTGCGCTTATAAGGATAATGGAAAAGGTCCAGGCAAAAAGCCCGGAAGTATCCAGATACAGTTTTGTGTAATATAGTTGCTCGCCAATAGAAGCTTTCGGGATACCGATCACTTCTGCAGCAACTCCTGATTTCCAGCTCATTCCCAGGGCAGTCCTGCAGCTGCTTACCAGATAAGGGTGGACAGCCGGGATGAAGAGGTAGCGTACTTTTTTTAGAAATGGCATGGAAAAGACCTGGGACATTTCCAAAAGCTTTTGATCCATATTTTCAAGTCCTGCCAGCGTAGCGCCATAGATCATGGGAACTACCACCAGAAAAGAGATAAAAACAGACAGATTTTCTGACCCGATCCAGATCAGTGCCAGAATGACAAAGGAAGCCACCGGTACAGATCGGATCATCAGCATAGGCGGTTTTAAAAATTCTTTCACCAGGGGAAAGGCCCAACCAAGGCTTCCAAGAAGGATCCCAAGGCAAAAAGCACTTAAAAATCCCAGGCAGATGCGAAGGGAAGAGTGAAACAGGCTCAGCCAGAAATCCCCGTCTTTTAACAGTCCTGCCAGCGTCAGTGCCATGTCAAAAGGCCCGGCAAAAATAATATTGTTGTGGATGAAAAGGTCCGCCAGCTGCCAGATCCCGATCCAGATCAGCCAGCAGACCCAGTTTTTTCCATATTTTTTCATCAGATTTTTCATTGAAGCAATAAGAAAAGGATCCTGTAAGTGATTTATGGAAGATAGTAGAAGTCATCAGCCGGTAACTGTCCGCCTACAGATTTTGCATCAGCAGCTTCCAGAACAGATAAATAGCCTGAGAGAGCAGACTTCATTTCCTCACCTGTGATGCATACAATGTTGCAGGCAGGCATAGCCTTTTTCGCAATGGGTGCCTTTTCAACGATGCCCAGTGCAGCTACCATTTCAGCAGCTTCATCCAGATGTTCGCTTGTATAGGCAGCAGATGCCTTGTGATCTTCGATGAACAGTTTCACTGCCTCTTCATTTTCCTTTAAGAAGTCGCTGCGCACAATGGTAACACCTGTAACTAACTGGCTTCCATTTTCCTTATTTAAAAGGTTCCACTGTTCGGTCAGGTCAAGAACCGGCTTTAAAGCTTCGTTCTGGATGCAGGCAGCAGTTGCAAAAGGCTGAGGAAGAACGCCTACTGCAGAAGAATCTTCTTTTAATACGGAAGCAACCTCTGTGGCCTCAGACTTAAATTCCAGAGTAACATCCCCGTCAGTAAGGCCATTTTCAGAAAGGAGATAATTCATTACATATTCCGGGGTAGTTCCTTTTCCGGTCATGTAAACGGTCTTTCCTTTCAGGTCTTCCATAGAAGAAATGGAATCATCAGAGGCAACTACATAGAGAACGCCCAAGGTATTGATGTCGATCACATTTACATTACCCTGGGTCTTTGTATACAGGATACTTGCAACATTGGCAGGGACTAAAACAATATCCAGATCTCCACTTGCAATGGAACCTACCAGTTCATCTGCTTTTCCTGCCATGGTAAAGGTATAGTCATTTTCTGTCTCGCCTTTTTCAGCGCGATCCATCAGTTCAGCCAGTCCCATAGAGGTAGGTCCTTTTAAAGAGCCAACGCGGATCGCAGTACCTGAACCGGCTGCGTCAGAAGTCTCAGTTTCTTCCTTTTCAGTTTCAGCTTCTGCCTGTGAGCTTTCAGCCTCTGTGCTCTGTGCTTCTGTTTCTTTTACAGTCTCGCTTTCAGCAGAAGCAGCAGTAGTTTCCTTATTTCCTGCACAGCCGCCTAACACTAAAGTGCCTGCAAGAGCAGCCGCCAGCAGTTTCATTGTTTTTTTCATAATAAATTATTCCTCCCTAAATAATATAGTAATAGACCTATCTTACCATAAAAATTCCTTGCTGTGGTGGTTAAGTGCTGTTAAAATGGATTTGTTGAGAAAAATAGATAGAAGAAAGGTAAATTATGGGAAAATTATACGGAATTGGAGTAGGACCGGGAGATCCGGAACTGCTTACATTAAAAGCATATAAGATCCTTAACCAGGCAGATGTGATCTTCTGTCCGGAAAAGAAAAAAGGAGCAGGTAGTTTTGCCTTTGATATTATAAAGGAACATATAAAAGACAGTAAAGCCCAGATCGTAAATCTGGAGTATCCTATGCATTATAAAGGGGACGAGCTGAAAAAAATGTGGGAAGAAAACGGACGCCTGATCTCTGAATATTTAAAAGGAGATAAAACAGGAGCTTTTATTACTTTAGGCGATCCCTCTGTATACAGTACCTTTATGTATACCCTTCCTTATATAGAAGCTTTTGGCACAGAGACAGAGGTAGTTCCGGGAATTCCATCCTTCTGTGCAGCAGCGGCTATTTCAAAAATCCCTCTTACTGCCTGGGATGAAGATCTGGTGATCGCACCGGTCCGGAAAAATAATGCAGCGGATCTGGAAAAACTTCTTACAGAACATGAGAATGTAGTGCTTATGAAGCCTTCCACAGACAGTGAAGCCCTGGTTTCAGCTATTCAGGCAAGTGGAAGGGAAAATTCCTTTGTACTGGTAGAAAAGGCGGGAACCAAAGAGCAGCGTCTGATCCGGGAGTATCAGACCTTAAAAGAGGAGCCGGTTCCCTATCTGTCTCTGATGATCCTTAAGTCTCAGAAGCAGTAAGCTGTATTTTTTTCCTGTATTCCCCGGGAAGACAGTCGTAGCGCTTTAAAAAGGATTTTGCAAAGGCACGGCTGTTGGGAAAACCATTATTAATGGCAATGTCATTTAAACTGCGGTCTGTGTGTAGCATTTCACGGAATGCATATTCGGTGCGCAGGTTTAAAAGATAGGTTTTGTAACTGATCCCTGCATAGAGGCGGAACATGCGGGATAAATAGTTGGGTGAGAAGCCGAATGTTTCAGCTACACTTTCCAAAGTGATCGGCTGATCATAGTGTTTCTTCATATAAGAAGTGATCTGGGAGAGACGGTCTAAGTGCCGTTTCTGCCGCAGATTTCCCTCATCTGCCTCTGTTTTCATAAATTCTGTTGCCATCTGGTATAAAAGTTCATAGAAGAGGCTTTGCATTTTTAAAAGATAGGCCTTTTCTTTTTTTGTATATACATGATACATTTTTTCAATAAGAACAGCCAGCGCGCGGTTTTTCTCCTGGGACTGGCTTACAAATATGGCATAGTCCTCTTTTCCCATATAAGGGGTAAAATAAGAAACCGGGATCTGGAGCACCAGGGTCAGATTGGGTTTTGGCGCTTCAATGGAGTGGATCTCATTGGAATTGACAATGATCAGTTCTCCGGCACTTAAGGGCTGGGACTGGTTGTTAATGTAAAATTTCAGTTCCCCTTCCAGCACCAGGAAGATCTCCACAGACTGGTGCCAGTGGTTGGCGCGGCGGTAATTGCCGTTTTTTCCTTCAAAAATGAAAAATTTACAGGGCAGGTCTTCGTTTGGAACGACCATTTCATATTTAAAATCCATCCTGTAGCTTCCTTTCCGTAAAAATTCCAGGTGTACATAAGGCTTAAAAAGCCGGTCAGAACACGCAGATCCTGCAATAAAGTATACCATATGATAAGAATGATGTAAAAGGATAAGAAAGTGCTATTATAAAGATAAGAACTGCTCTGGAATGACGGTTTAGGATAAGTTATAATCATTTTAGAATATGTTTGGCAGGAATGGCTGTCATAAGAGGAGAAGGGAGAATATCATGAATTATCTCTTGGGAATAGATGTGGGAACTTCCGCAACAAAGACGGTCCTGTTTGATGAAAAGGGAACCGTGATCGCTTCTGCTTCACAGGAATATCCACTGTATCAGCCGGAAAATGGCTGGGCAGAGCAGAAGCCCGAGGACTGGAGAGATGCAGTTCTTAAGACCATAAAGGAAGTTGTTTCACAGTCAGGTGTAGACAAAGACGCAGTAAAGGGAATTGGTATTTCCGGACAGATGCATGGCCTGGTCATGTTAGATGAGGCCGGAGAGGTGATCCGTCCTTCTATTATCTGGTGCGACCAGAGAACAGGCGCAGAAGTAGAGGACATGTTAAAGATCATGCCAAGGGAAGAATGGATCCGTATCACAGCTAACCCGCCACTGACAGGCTGGACTGCAGCAAAGATTCTCTGGGTACGGAAAAATGAGCCGGAAAATTATAACCGCTGCCGTCATATCTTACTGCCGAAGGATTACATCCGCTACATACTTACCGGTGTATTTGCAACTGAAGTTTCTGATGCAAGCGGTATGCAGCTTTTAGACGTTCCGGGCCGCTGCTGGTCTGATGAAGTGCTGAAAGCATTAAATATTGACAAGAACCTTTTAGGAAAGGTACATGAGTCCTGCGAAGCAACAGGAACACTGCTTCCGGATGTAGCAAAGGAATTAGGCCTTTCTGAAAAATGTATCGTAGCCGGCGGTGCCGGTGATAATGCTGCAGCTGCAGTGGGAACCGGTGTTGTAAAAGACGGAACTGCCTTTACTACCATTGGTACTTCCGGTGTTGTATTTGCACATACCAGCAAGCCTGCCATTGATCCGAAGGGAAGGATCCATACCTGCTGCTGCGCAGTACCGGGTGCATGGCATATGATGGGTGTGACCCAGGCTGCAGGACTTTCCTTAAAATGGTTTAAAGACCAGTTCTGCCAGGATTATGTAAAAGAGGCAGAGGCCAAGGGAGTAGATGTATATGACCAGATCAATCAGGATGTTGCGTCTGTAGCACCTGGAAGTGACCGTCTGCTGTATCTTCCTTATTTAATGGGAGAAAGGACCCCGCATCTGGATCCGGACTGCAGAGGCGTATTTTTCGGTCTGTCTGCGATCCACACAAGAAAGCATCTGCTGCGGGCTGTAATGGAAGGCGTTGCTTATTCTCTCTGCGACTGCAATGAGATCCTTCAGGAAATGGGCGTTAAGGTTGACTGTATGAAAGCCTGCGGAGGCGGCGGAAAGAGCCCTGTATGGCGCCAGATGTTAGCGGATCTGTACAATTGCTCCGTAGAGCGTGTGGTACAGGATGAAGGTCCGGCACTTGGCGTTGCCATTTTAGCAGGAGTTGCCTGCGGTCTTTATGAAAGTGTGGAAAAAGCATGTGACCAGTTGATCACACGCAGGGACAGCACAGAGCCAAAGGCAGAAGATGTGGCTGTTTATGAAAAATATCACAGACTGTATCAGAAATTGTATACAAGCCTGAAAAATGATTATAAGGAGCTGGCAGAATTATCATGATCAAACAGATAAGTGTAATGGAGCCGGAATTTAAAAAGTACGGCAAGGTCATCGGAGGTTATGACCTGAAAGAAATTTTACAGAAAATGGAAGAAACTCCATGCCCGGATGATGTAGTATATGTGGCTTCTGTAAAGGAACTGGAAGATTTAAAGATAGCAGAAGAACTGGCAGACGGTGTTTACGGACAGATGCCGATCCAGATCGGTTACTGCAACGGACACAACCGTAAATTAAATGCGTTAGAGTATCACAGAGACTCTGAGATCAATATTGCAGTCAGCGATATGGTACTGCTTTTAGCAAAAGAAGAGGAAGTAGAGGATGACTATACATTAGATACCTCTAAGGTAAAAGCATTTTTCGTTCCTGCAGGCACCATGATCGAAGTGTATGCAACGACTCTTCACTATGCGCCATGCCAGACCTCTGATAAAGGTTTCCGCTGTGTAGTTGTCCTTCCAGAGGGAACTAACGGGGAGTTAAGCCACAAGCCGGAAAATAAGAGCGGCGAAGAGAAGCTTTTGGCAGCTGTCAATAAGTGGCTGATCGGTCATGCAGAAGGCGGACTTCCGGAAGGCAGCTTTATCGGACTGAAAGGTGAAAATACAGAAGTTTAGAGCATAAAAAAGTATAAATAAGGGCTGTGGTGGAACAGCCCTGTAAATATGGAGGAAAAAACATGTTTGAGAATATCCCGAAAGTAAAAGTTGGTATCGTTGCAGTCAGCCGTGACTGTTTCCCGGAGTCTTTATCTGTAAACCGCAGAAAAGCCCTGGTAGACGCTTACAAGGCAAAATATGATCCAGAGGACATTTATGAGTGCCCAGTCTGTATCGTAGAGAGCGAGATCCACATGGTACAGGCCTTAGAAGATATTAAGAAAGAGGGATGCAACGCTTTAGTTGTTTACCTTGGAAACTTCGGACCTGAAATTTCTGAGACCCTTCTTGCAAAGCACTTTGACGGACCGAAAATGTTTGTTGCAGCAGCTGAAGAGACCGGAAACAACCTGGTATCCGGCAGAGGCGATGCATACTGCGGTATGTTAAATGCAAGCTATAACTTACAGCTGAGAAATATCAAGGCTTATATCCCGGAATATCCGGTAGGAACCGCTGCAGAGTGTGCAGATATGATCCATGATTTCCTGCCAATCGCAAGAACTGTGATCGGTCTGTCTGATCTGAAGATCATCAGCTTTGGCCCAAGACCATTAAACTTCTTAGCATGCAACGCTCCTATCAAGCAGCTGTACAACCTGGGTGTAGAGATTGAAGAAAACTCTGAGTTGGACCTGTTTGAGGCATTTAATAAGCATGCAGGTGATCCAAGAATTGCAGAAGTAGCGGCAGACATGGAAGCAGAGTTAGGAGCAGGCAATAAGAAGCCGGAGATCCTTGCAAAGCTGGCTCAGTATGAGATTACTCTGTTAGACTGGATCCGTGACCACAGAGGCTACCGCAAGTATGTTGCGATCGCAGGAAAATGCTGGCCTGCATTCCAGACCCAGTTTGGCTTTGTTCCATGCTATGTAAACAGCCGTCTGACTGGCCGTGGCATCCCGGTATCCTGTGAAGTAGATATTTACGGTGCATTAAGTGAATTTATCGGAACCTGCATCAGCCAGGATGCAGTAACCCTTCTGGATATCAACAACTCTGTACCGGAAGATCTGTACAATGAGGACATTAAGGGCAAGTTTAACTATGACTTAAAGGAAACCTTCATGGGCTTCCACTGCGGAAATACCAATTCCAAGAAGCTGGCATTCTGTGAAATGAAGTATCAGTTCATCATGGCACGTTCTCTGCCGGAAGAAGTTACACAGGGAACTCTGGAAGGCGATATCATGCCTGGTGATATTACGTTTTATCGTTTACAGAGTACAGCTGACAACATTCTGCGCGCTTATGTAGCACAGGGCGAGGTACTGCCAGTGGCAACCCGGTCATTTGGTTCCATCGGCATCTTTGCAATTCCACAGATGGGACGTTTCTACCGTCATGTGCTGATCGAAAAGGGCTTCCCACATCACGGAGCTGTTGCTTTCGGTCACTTTGGAAAGAGCCTGTATGAGGTATTTAAGTACATCGGTGTAGATGTAGAGGAGATCGGCTTTAACCAGCCGGCTGGAATGCTGTACAAGACAGAAAATCCATTTGCATAATTTCACATAAAAATTTATCCCCTTTCTGTGGCGGTTCTGTTACAGAGAGGGTTTTTGCGTTGCAGGAAACTTTGCAGTACATTTGTGATACCGGTGTCACACTTGCATCAGGGCGGTTGTTCGGCTATACTAGCTGTAAATTATGATGTTGGGGTCAAAGGTATTTTGCCCCTCTGATACCGAATTGCTACGTGCTTTGCACTCTCGCAATTCTAAAACATTCGTAATTCGCTCATTTTTCTTCAAAAATGGCTACTTACTCATGTTTGTTGCGGGTCCCAAGTTCAAAATCCTCCTGCAAGCAAGCTTGCGTCGGATTTCAGACCTTTTGACCCTGGTATCAAATTATGTGATTATTTACAAACGTATGAGGTTACTACCATGAAATATCAGATAAAGGACGGCACCGTTACCTTAGGCGGTGAAACCATATTATCCCATATCGATTTTGAGATACAGGGAAACCAGAAAATTGCAGTAGTGGGAAGAAATGGCGCGGAAAGACTACATTACTGCGTCTGATCGCAGGGGAGCTGAGTCTGGACCGGGATGACAGGCGCCAGGGACCGGGGATCACAGCTTCCAGGCAGCTGACAGTGGAAATGTTAGGACAGCAGGCACTGGCAGGGGAAGAAAGGACCGTAGAAGAGCTGGTGATGTTAAACTGCCCTGCAAAGGGACCTTTGACAGGGAACGTTTTGAATATGAGCGGGAATATGACACCCTTTTACAGGTCTGGGATTTCAGAAAGAAGATAAAAACGTTCTGTAGCAGCTTTTTCCGGAGGTCAGAAGACCAAGATCGCCCTGATCCAGCTTCTTCTTAAAAGCCGGATCTGCTGCTTCTTGATGAGCCCACTAATCATCTGGATATGGAAACAGCCAGCTGGCTGGAAGGTTATTTAAGGCAGTATCCGGGGGCTGTGGTCATGGTCAGCCACGACCGTTTCTTTATGGACCGGACTGCAGATATCGTATATGAACTGGAACAGGGAAAATTGACCCGTTATCCGGGAAATTATACGAATTACCGGGAACAGAAGCGAAAAACTATGAGATCCAGATGAAATCCTATCTGCGCCAGCAGGAGGAGATCGAGCGTCAGGAAGAACTGATCAAACGGTTTAAAAATAAGCCTTCCAAGGCTGCATTTGCCCGTTCCAGAAAGAAAATATTAGAACGGATGCTTCCGGTGGAAAAGCCAAGGGAGGATATGGCCCATATTTTACAGGGACTATTACCCCGCTGATCCCAGGAAGCAAATGGGTCTTTGAGGCAGAACATTTAAAGATCGGCTATGACAAACATTCATTACTGGAACTGAGCCTGCGTATCCGGAAAGGACAGAAGATTGGTATTTTAGGTGTAAATGGTTCCGGCAAGACTACTTTTAAAGACAGTAGCCGGATTTTACCTGCTGTAGCCGGGGAATGTGCATTGGGAAATAATATTACTATCGGCTATTTTGACCAGTATTCCGCTGCGATCCAGTCAGAAAAACAGTAGTAGAACATTTTTCGGATTTGTTTCCGTCCCTGACGGACAAGGAAGTGCGGACGATTTTAGGGGCCTATCTTTTAAAGGAAAGGACGGGGCAAAACGGGTGGATGATCTGTCCGGAGGTGAAAAAGCAAGGCTGGTGCTGGCAGAACTGCTGCAAAGCCGGCCAAACTTCCTGATCTTAGATGAGCCTACCAACCATATGGATATCCAGGCGAAAGAGACCTTAGAGTCCGCCTTTCAGGCCTATGAAGGCACCATCCTTTTGTATCCCATGACCGGTATTTTATCCGTCAGGTGGCAAAGTCCGTGCTCATTTTGAAAATAACGCTGCTTTTATTATCCTTTTGGATATGAGCATTATCTGGAACGGAAAGAAAAAGAGGCTTCCGGAGAGCCATTGGCAGCCAGGATAAAGGCAGAAGAGCAGGCGCTGATCGAAGGCTTAAAAGCTGTGCCAAGGGCAGAACGTCACAGGCTGCGGGAGATCCCGGAGGAAGAGGCCTACGACCAGTGGAGACTGCGGCTGGCAGCAGAGGCGATAGAGAATGCTGCAGAGCAGACGGAAGAGATCTGGCAGCAGATTTTGGAAAAAATGGAAAAAGAGAAGAATGGGAGCTGGAGCACTGGGATCAGTGGTTAAATGAAATTGCTGATAAGAACGAGGATGCGGCTTGTGGTGAAAAGCAGGAAAAACAGGCAGAAGAGGAACTTTCTGCTTTCACAGAGCAATACGAAAATGCCCAGTCTGCCTGGACCGATGCCTGTCTTTTCTGGTATGACATCTGGTGTGAGGCTCATCCGGAACCAGTCATGGATCCTGGAACATCAGACACAGATGGATCTGTTCCGCAAGATACAGAGTCGTCCAAAACGGACGGCTCCGAAATATAAGTTTGATTTACTGCGTGTTCACCAGCCCCCAGTTCTGTGATCTCACAGCCGCCACGGGTCCTGTGAACTTTGATATATCCGGCACTGGCCAGTCGCTGCAGGCTGGTGCGGATATTGGCTTCAGAAAGCTGGATCCCTTCTTCTTTCAGCCTGCTGCACAGGAAAGAACGTCCGCTGCGGGATTGGCAGCAATAAGGGACAGGATCCGGTGTTCCGTTATATCTAACTGCTGTTCATGCTTTCGGATCTGGTTTAAAATGTATCCCGGCAGGTCGCTTAATGACAAAGGTTCTCTGTGATAGATACAGGAAAAGTAGGTACAAACATTTTTAAGTTCCAGCACATTTCCCGGCCAGTCATACTGGTTTAAGAAGGTTAATACCGGTTCTGTCAGCAGTTCACGGGAAGAAAGCCCCGGTTCATGGAAAGAGCGTTTCAGGAAGGTTTCCAACAGCAGGGGATATCATTTCGCCTCTGCCTTAAAGGAATGGTATATAAAGATACGGTACTTAAAAGGAAAAACAGTTCATCCAGGAATTTCCCTTCCAGTACACGGGAATACAGGTCACTGACAGATGTGACGATCAGGCGCAGATCCAGTGGCTGGGGAGAGGAACCATTTCCCAAAGGGATAAAAAGCCATTTTTAAGATACTTAAAAGCAGGCGCTGCAGCCCCGGGTCCGCATACTGCAGGTTATTGATCAGCAGGGTTCCGCCCCGTGCTGCTTCCAGTACGCCGATCTTTTATGTACCCCGTTTTCATTCTTCTCATAGCTCCCGATCAGGGCTGCTTCCGCAGACTCTGATTTTAAGGAAGAAATATTTAAGGAAATAAAAGGCCCGTTGTGACGTCGGGAGTTCTGATGGATGGCCTGTGCCAGCAATTCTTTTCTGTTCCGCTTTCTCCTTCTATGATAATCGGAAAATCATTCACAGAGACCCTTCTGGCAGTGTCTAACATATGCAGCTGCAGCGGGTTTACAGTAGAAAAGTAACTGAAATCGCATAATTTCGTAATACGGGTAGGAAACTGAGCATCCTGGAGCGGGTTTGTATGGATCAGGCGCACCTGACGGCTGTCTGCAATGCTGAAGTCCTGAAACCACATGCGGAAAGCTTCCTCTCCATTGTGTACAGCAATTCCGTCATTCTGGCTGGGATAATCGTAAATGATCCCGGCCTCTTTTAACAATCTTGAAAAATCTTTTCCTGAATATCCCGTTCTTTGATCCCGGTCATTTTCAGAAAAAGGGAATTACACAGCTCTATTTTGCCGGACTGGTTTAGCAGGCACAGGCCTTCTGAGGCATTCTCCAAAATTCCCCGGGTGATCTCTTTCATATCCAGAGCCTGGCTTAACTGCTGGTTGGAAAGTTTCTGTATCTGGATAATATGGTTTAAGTAATTTTTGTAACCTCATCAGCCAGACTGGCGGGAAGTTTAAATACGGCGATCAGTTCATTGATGGTGGAAATGTCTACAATACGGTTGCCGATATCTACTACCTGGCGGATAAAAGAAGGGACTAAGTGTACCTCTCCGGGAGTTACGCAATACTGGATATCTTTCCGCACCTCTTCAATCCCCGGAAGATAGGGAAGAAAATGATACTGGGAAAAGCCATATTCTTTTAACTGGTCCATGATCTCATAGGTGGTGTCCACTGTATCATTGACAAGGTATACAAAAGATCCCGGCGGAATCTGAAGGATGCGCTGGAGATAAGTGTGATTAAATGTACGCATACATACAAGCTGTTTTACAGAATCCGGAATGGAAAAAGGCATCTGCTCTTTTAATTCACCTGCTGTATACAGGATACAGCCTGCATCTTCCATATCTTCTGGCGTCAGGTCAGCAATTCTGGTAGACACAATGGTGAGGTATTGTCCAAAAAGGGAAGAAAGGTAAGAGGCGATCCCTACTTTGCCACCGGATTCCGGGTAAGGATCAATAGTTTGTGCTTCATGTAAGTAATCCTCCTTATTAGGTTGATTATATATCAATAAAATAAATAAAACAACCTAAATACAATAAAAATTAATTTTAGTAAAAAAGTGTTGTATTTTCTGTACGGACATTTGACAGCGATATAAAGAATCGTATAAAATGGTCACTAAAGCAAGGGCGCTTTGAAAACAGTCAGGAACTGTGCATGCGAGAAGTGTGCCCTGCTTTTCTATATAGTCTTTCAGTGAGGAAGGCTGGCGGAAAAAGTAAGTAAGATAGAGGAGGATATGAAAAATGAAGAAAAGAGCTTTATTAGTAGCACTTGCAGCAGCAATGGCAGCAAGCCTTGCAGGCTGCGGCGGATCTTCTGCATCCAGCACTACAGCAGCTGCTGGCAGCGCAGCAGAAGGCAGTGAAGCAGCAGGAGAGACTGCAGCAGACGCTTCTGGAAAGGACAGCCTGGTTATTGTTACATCATCTGATGTACTGTCTATGGACCCATACAGATATGATGAGGGACCTACAAACCAGATCATGCTTCATATCTATGAGGCAATGGTTGCCCAGAATGCAGATATGTCCTTTGGTCCTTGTCTGGCAGAAAGCTGGGAGACCTCTGAGGATGGTTTAACCTGGACCTTCCATTTAAGAGAAGGCGTTAAGTTCCATGATGGTGATGTAATGGATTCCGGCGACGTTGTTGCATCCATCAAACTGGCTTCCAATCCTGATTCCCCATCTGCATACAGCAGCTACACATCCAGCTTTGAGTCTGTGGAAGCGCCTGATGCAAATACCGTTGTTATTAAGACTGAAAGACCAAACCCTTTAATGCTGTTTGACGTTGCCCAGCTGTATGTATTAAAACAGGAAATTGCAGAAGTTGGCACAGAAGAGCAGGTTGCTGACAATGTAATCGGTACCGGCCGTTACAAATTCGTAGAGCAGGTTAAGGAAGACCATATCGACCTGGCAGCAAACGAAGATTACTGGGGCGAAGTTCCGGCTATTAAGAATGTACGTTTCCGTCCTATTACAAATGAAGCAACCAGAACCGCTACCATGCTGACTGGCGATGTTGATTTTACTATTGACGTATCTGCAAGAGATATTGACCGTCTGGATGCAACTGAGGGTATCAGCGTGATCAAGCAGAAGGGTCTCCGTGAGATCTACCTGAACCTGGACAGCCGTGAGGATTCTCCTCTGTTCCCTGGACAGAAAAATCCGATGTCTGATGTCAAAGTAAGACAGGCTATGTATCTGGCAATTGATGAAGGAACCATTATCAAGAACATCATGAATGGATGCGCATATGAAATGAACTCTGTTGTTCCAGAAGATTATGTAGGCTACACCGAAGTTACCCGTGAAGCATATGATCCTGAAAAGGCAAAAGAGCTGTTAGCAGAAGCTGGATATCCAGATGGTTTTGAAGTAACCTTTGATGCTCCAAATGACCGTTACATGAACGATGAGCAGATCGCCCAGGCAGTAGCAGGTTATCTTGAAAAGTAGGTATCAAGGTTAATTTAAACCTGATGCCAAAGGCTAACTTCTTCAGCTACATTAAACCACTTGAGAATAAATCCATGTTCTTAATGACCGGATGGTCTGATGCTTCTGGTGATGGACTTTCTCTTATGCACGATATGCTTTACACCTATGACCGTGAGGCAGGTAATGGCGGTGTCAACAGAGGACATTACTCCAACGCGCAGGTAGATGCCCTGATCGATCAGGCATTCACTGAGATGGATGATACCAAGAGAGGTGAACTGGTAGCAGAGGCTGACAAGATCGCAAGAGAAGATTATGCATACATTCCGCTTCACTTTGAGCAGGATACATATGCGATCAAGGATACTTTAAATTACACCCCAAGAATGAACAAGTATGTATATGCATGGGAGTTCTCTTACAAATAAAAGTTAGGTAACAAAGTAAAGGGGCCGTGTAAAATTGAACGGCTCCTTTTCATTAAAATATGCTTCCGGAATCCGCCGGAGCCCAAACATCCTCTGTACCTGCGTGTGCAGCTGACGGTGATGATCCAAACCAGCCGCAAAGGCAGGTGAAGATGAGGATAAAAGGAATATTAGATACTCTGATGATAACAGGAGGTAAGATTTTATGATAAAGTATGTTGTAAAACGGTTTGCGCAGATGATCGTGGTACTTTTATAGTATCTCTTCTCGTATTTCTGCTGACCAACTTTATCGGTGACCCAGTTGATATGCTGGTACCGGAAAATGCAACCCTTGAACAGATCGAATCTGCAAGAGCCAGATTGGGACTTGATAAGCCCCTTCCAGTTCAGTATGGTATTTTTATCAGAGATGTGCTTCACGGCAATTTTGGTAAATCTTATATATATGGAAAACCTGCCATGGATCTGATCTTTGAACGTATGCCAGCGACTCTTGAATTAGTTGCTGTTGCAGCCTGTCTTGTACTGTGTATTGCCATTCCTTTAGGTGTATATGCAGGTGCTTATCCTAAGAGAGCTAGCAGCAAGCTTATTATGTCCGGTTCTATTTTAGGTATTTCTCTTCCTTCCTTCTGGGTCGGCATGATGATGATCTACATTTTGCAGTTGTTTTAAGGCTGCTTCCGGCTTCCGGCCGTGGAAATACGGTAATGGTGGGAAATGTAGCTTTAAGTATTTTGCTCCCGGTGGTATCCGTTATGTCATTCTTCCGGCAATAACACTGGCTCTGACCAATGTGGCTACCATGCTTCGACTGACCCGTTCCGGTATCCTGGAAAATATGCGTCAGGATTATATTAAATTTGCAAGAGCAAAAGGTGTTCCTGCCAAGTCCATTCTTTTGGACATGCTTTAAAGAATGCGCTGATCCCGGTCGTTACTATTTTGGTATGGATCTGGGAAATATGATCGCGTTCACCACCATCACAGAGACCATTTTGCATGGCCTGGCATGGGCAAGCTGCTTATTGATGCTATTAATAAATCAGACAGACCTATTATTGTGGCTTATCTGATGGCGGCAGCCTGCATGTTTGTGGTGCTGAACTTTATCGTTGATATCTTGTATACACTCATTGATCCTAGAATTGAATTGAGGTGATGAACATGGAAGAGAAAGTAACCATTGAAAAACAGGATGGTGGAAAAGCTTTTAAAGTCTGAGTTTTTCTATCACTATAAACACAATATTCCAGCCATCATCGGAAGTATCCTGGTGGTAGTTGCAATCCTGGTTGCAGTATTTGGACGTTTCATAGCTCCGCAGAACCCATACGACCTGACTGCCATCAGTCTGGCAGATTCTTATCTTCCACCTGTATGGTTAGACGGCGGAAAAGCCGGATTCCTTCTGGGAAGTGATGAACAGGGCCGTGATATTTTAAGTGCCATTATCTATGGTAGTGCAAGTTCCATTATGATCGGTCTGGTAGGCATGATCTGCTCCTGTGCCATTGGCACCACACTGGGACTGTTAGCAGGATATTTTGGCGGCAAAGTAGATGCTGTTATCATGCGTATTGCAGATGTACAGCTGTCTTTCCCATCTATGCTGATCGCATTATTCATCATGTCCGTATTTGGACGCGGCGTTGGAAAACTGCTGATTGCCCTGACTATGGTAGGCTGGGTAACTTATGCAAGAACAGTCCGCGGTGAAACACTTTCCGTTAAAAATGGAATATGTGGAAGCAGCACGTACCATCGGCCTTCCAAACAGTATTATCATTATAAAACATGTACTTCCAAACGTTATCAATTCCATTATCGTTCTGGCGACCATCCAGATCGGAAGCTTTATCCTGACAGAGGCAACCTTAAGCTTTTAGGTGTTGGTGTGCCGATCACACAGCCTTCTTTGGGACTGCTTGTAAAACTGGTTTTGATGTATTGTTCTCAGGCCTGTGGTGGGCATCTGTGTTCCCAGGTCTGTATATCATGCTGATCGTATTCGGTATTAATCTTTTAGGTGACTTCTTAAGAGATGAGCTGAACCCGAATCTGAAATAGGAGGTGCGGTATGGAAGATAAAGTATTATTAGACGTACAGGGATTAAAACATATTTTCACACCTTCAAGGGCGTGGTAAAAGCAGTAGATAATGTAAGCTTCAGCTTAAAGAAGGTGAGATCTTAGGTATCGTAGGCGAGTCCGGAAGCGGAAAGTCTGTTACCAGTTTCTCTATCTTAAAGCTGGTAGAAGATCCAGGTGTGGTAGATGCAGACCATATCATGTTTGATGGAAAAGACCTGGCAAAGATCAGTGAAAAGATATGTCAAAGATCCGTGGAAAAGACATTTCCATGGTATTCCAGGATCCTATGACATCTTTAAATCCTCTTTATACCATCCAGAGACAGATGGAAGAGGTGCTGATCCTTCATGAGCCACAGATGAACAAGGCACAGAGAAGAGCGCTGTATTGAGCTGCTCCATGCAGTAGGCATCCCAAATCCGGAAGAACGCTTAAAAGAATATCCAAACCAGTTTTCCGGCGGTATGCGCCAGCGTGTTATCATTGCCATTGCACTGGCTACCAATCCGAAGCTGCTGATCGCAGATGAGCCTACTACTGCCCTGGATGTTACCATTCAGGAACAGATATTAAAGCTTATGAAAAGCTGGTGAAGGAGCATAATACCTCTCTGATGCTGATCACTCATGACCTGGCAGTTGTATCCCAGATGGTTGACAAGATCAATGTTATGTACTGCGGAAAACTGGTAGAGACCGGAAAGACAGAGGATATTATTTATCATAATGCACATCCATACACTGAGGGACTTTTAAATTCCATTCCAAAGCTGTATGAGGACAGAGACCGTCTGGACTATATTCCCGGTATGGTTCCAAATATGTTTGAGCTGCCGGAAGGCTGTTATTTTGCACCAAGATGCAAATACTGCCAGGAGATCTGCCGCCATGAAAAGCCGCAGATGCAGGAAGTGGGACCGGGCCATATGGCTGCATGTCACTTCCACTGTTAAAGAAAAAGAACAGGAGGAAGCATAAATGGAAACATCTGAGACACTCATTGAAGTGAAAAATGTATGTCAGGAGTTCCACCTTACAAAGGCCTCCTGCAGTCCCTTCGTTTTGAAAAGGAAAGCTTGTAAAAGAAGATAAAGTAGTCCATGCTGTAAATGATGTAAGCTTTGAGATCAAAAAAGGGGAAGTTTTCAGTCTGGTAGGAGAAAGCGGCTGCGGTAAATCTACTACAGCAAGAACCGTTATCCGCCTTCTGGAGCCAACCTCCGGACAGGTACTCTATAAAGGAAAAGATATCAGCCACTTAGGACCAAATGAGCTTCTTCCTTACCGCAAGAGTATGCAGATGATCTTCCAGGATCCTTATGCATCCTTAAATCCGAGACAGAGAGTTGCTGACATCATTATGGAACCTCTTCTGTTCCATGGCATTGCAAAGACCAAAGAAGAAGCAAGAGAACGCTGCATGAGTATTTTAGCCCGTGTTGGTTTAAGACCGGAGCAGGCTGGAAGATATCCTCATCAGTTCTCCGGCGGACAGAGACAGCGTATTGGTATTGCAAGAGCCTTAGCTGTAAATCCGGAGTTCATCATTGCCGATGAGCCGGTATCCGCTCTGGACGTATCCATTCAGGCCCAGATCTTAAACCTGTTAATGGATCTGAAAGATGAATTTAATTTCTCTTATCTGTTTATTGCACATGACTTATCAGTTGTACGCCACATCAGTGACAGACTGGGCGTTATGTATCTGGGAAGTATTGTGGAAATGGGAGATAAACACACCCTTTTCACCAATCCGGTACATCCGTATACCAAGGTGCTGTTTGCAGCAGTTCCTACTGTAGGCGAAAAGCCGCTGGTTCAGGGAATTGATGCAAAGGGAGAGATCCCAAGCCCTGTAAACCTTCCAAAGGGCTGTTATTTCAGCGACCGATGCCCATATGCTACCGACCGCTGCCGTCAGGAAAAGCCGGTGCTGCGTGAAGTAGAACCAGGACATATGGCTGCTTGTCATCTGCTTTAAGCTGTAATTAAGTAAGGCTGCAGGCGCCATTTGGATACGTCTGCAGCTTTTTGTATACACATTTTATTTTTTGGAGGTGTGGATCATGACAGAAATAAAAGGGATTTCTGTGGATGAATGGAAGAAAAAGATCTGTGAGGAAGCAGAACGGTTAAGACCGCAGCTGATCGAACTTTCCCATAGCATCCATGATGAACCGGAGATCGGTTTTCAGGAGTTTAAATCATCTGCTAAAATATGTGATTTTCTGGAAAAACAGGGATTTGAAACAGAAAGAGATTATTGTGACCTTCCAACATCCTTTAAGGCAGTGAAAAAAGGAACAGGAAAAGGCCCGGTAGTGGCGTTTTTGGCAGAATATGATGCTTTAAGAGGCGTAGGACATGGCTGCGGCCACAATGTGATCGCCACCTGTGCTTCCGGTGCATTTGCTTCTCTGGCAAAAATATTTGTGGAAATGGGAATTGCAGGAGAAGTAAGGATCATTGGAACTCCTGCAGAAGAAGGAGGTGCCGGAAAGGCTATTATGCTGGAACGGGGCGGCTTTGATGGAGTGGATTTTGCACTGATGATCCATCCCACCTGTGGCGGTGAAAGCAGGAACTATATTAACCGGAACGGAAGAGCTTCCGGAAGTCTTACCATTTCCTTTACAGGACAGTCTGCCCATTCCTCTGCACCGGCAACTGGCATCAATGCCCTGACAGCGGCTATCAGCGTGTTTAACCAGATCGATATGCTGCGTCCGTTATTTGAAACAGAGGACAATGTAAACGGTGTTATTTTAGAGGGCGGAACTGCTTCTAACGTAATTCCGGGATTTTCCAAATCGGAGTTCTGTATCCGTGCGGCTACCATGAAGCGTATTGATGAGCTTCAGAACATGATCATCGGCTGTGCAAAACGTGCAGAAAGCCTTACAGGTGCAAAGGTACAGATCCAGTCAGAACCGATCTATGCAGAGCGTTATCCATGTCTGCCCATCTGTGAAGATTTTAAGGAAAATATGGCCCGTGTAGGTATCAGCATGTGCCTGCCGGATCCAAAACTGCTTTTTGGTTCTTCTGACATTGGAAATGTGTCTATTAAGATCCCGGCGATCCACGATTACCTGTCTATTACAGATGAAGAGATCCCGGCACATTCCAAAGAATATGCCAAAGCAGCAGCAGAACCGGCTGCAGATGAGATCTGCATCAAGGGGGCACAGGGACTGGCAATGACCGGTCTTGACCTGCTGTTAGATGAAAGCCTTCGTCAGGCGGCAGCAGAGTACCATGAAAAAGTCGTACCGGACTTCTACAAAGAAAAGTAAAAGATGGATATCCGGTCCGGACGCAGCTGCGTCTGGAAAATTTGGATGTCCTCTCGGAGTCTTTCCTGCACCTGCCTTTGTGGCCGATTTTCCGCCAGTCGCACCCGAATTTCATCAACGTACGCACCGCATACGCCTCAGAAATTTGGGTACAACTGACAAAAAATCTTCTCACAAAATCAGGTACAGAAAGATACCGAGAGAACATATAATATATTTTAGGAGAAAATATAACCATGATATTATTGAAACAGGCTGATGTATACGCACCGGAACACCTTGGTATCAAGGATGTTTTAGTGTGCGGAGGAAAGATCGAAGCAGTAGGAGATAACCTGGAAGGAGGTACCGGCTGTCAGGTCATCGACGCAAAGGGAATGCGCTTAACACCTGGTCTTATTGACCGCCATGTTCATGTAACAGGCGGCGGCGGAGAAGGAAGCTTCCATACAAGAACTCCACAGGTTGAGCTTTCTTCTATTTTAAAGGCTGGTATCACCACTGTTTTAGGGCTTCTTGGAACAGATGATATGTCCCGCAGTGTGGAAAACCTGTTAGCGAAGGTAAAGGCATTAAAGGAAGAAGGCATTACTGCTTATGCTCTCTGCGGTGCCTACGGTTATCCGCCGGTGACCTTAACAGGAAGTGTAAAGAAGGATATTGCCTTTGTAGACGAGATCATGGGCTTGAAACTGGCTCTTTCTGACCACAGGGCACCAAATATCTCTGTAGATGAGCTGATCCGTTTAGGAAGTGATGTGCGTACTGCAGGCATGATCGGCGGAAAGCCTGGATTTATCGTTTTACATATGGGAAGCGGAAAGAAGAAATTAGGGCCTGTATTTGAGGCGCTGGCTGAGACTGATATCCCTGTAAAGACCTTCCAACCTACTCATATGAGCCGCAACCATGAGCTGTATCTGGATGGACTGAAACTGGCAAAAATGGGCGGTTATATTGATATTACCTGTGAAGATTTTGTAAATGGCGAGCCGGTCATCGGACATGATCCAATGCCTGCACTTCTTGAAGAGGCAAAGGCAGCAGATGTTCCTATGGATCACATTACCTTCAGCTCTGACGGTCAGGGAAGCTGGTCCAGCTACGATGAGGCAGGCATGTTAAAAGAGATCGGTGTTACGGATGTGGGAAATATGTATGCACAGATGTGTTCTTTAGTTACCAGAGGCGGCTTTGACTTTGCTGAGGCACTGACCTATTTTACATCCAATGTTGCCAAAGCGCTGGAGATCGAGAAGAAAAAGGGGCATATCGTGGCAGGCGCTGACGCAGACATCCTGCTGATCAAAGATGACTTAACCTTAGATACCGTTATTGCAGGCGGCCGTAAGATGATGGAAGGAGGAACTCTTCTTGTAAGAGGAACATACGAACATGATTGATATGAATGTATTAAGGGACCTGACCAATGCCTTTGGCCCCAGTGGATTTGAGGAAGACGTAGTAAGAGCTGTAAGAAAACACTGCACAGGCATGAGCCTGACCAATGATGCCATGAACAATGTTTACGCAAGGATCGGTGGAAATGCAGAGGGCAGAAAGCCTGTTCTTATGCTGGATGCCCATACAGATGAGTGTGGCTTTATGGTACAGGGGATCATGGAAAATGGTCTGTTAAGCCTGATCATGTTAGGTGGAATGGACTTGCCAAGCATCCCGGCACATACCTTACTGGTACGCACCAGAGCCGGAAAGCTGGTAAAGGGCATCACCACCTCCCGTCCGGTGCATTTTATGACGGATAAAGAAAAGAGCGCACCGCTTGACATCCGTGAAATGTTCTTAGATGTAGGCGCATGCAGCAAAAAAGAGGCAATGGAAAGCTTCGGTATCAATATCGGTGATCCGGCTGCTCCGGAAGTTGCATTCGAGTATGATGAAGAGCATGGATTATGCTTTGGCAAGGCCTTTGACAACCGTATGGGCTGTGCCTGCATCATCCACACATTAAGAGCACTGCAGGCAGTAAAAGATGACCTGGCAGTAGAAGTAGTAGGAGCATTCGCTTCCCAGGAAGAGGTTGGTATGAGAGGCGCGACCGTTACCTCTGCACAGGTACAGCCGGATCTGGCTATCGTATTTGAGGGCTCTCCTGCAGACGACTTTTACTACAGCCCTGAAAAATCCCAGGGCGGCATGCATAAAGGCGTACAGATCCGCTGCATGGATAAGAGTTATATCACCAATCCTGCATTCTTAGAGTATGCACATGAACTGGGCGATACCATGGGTATCACCTACCAGGACGCAGTAAGAAGAGGCGGCAGCACTAACGCAGGCAAGATCAGCCTTGCAGGAAAAGCCGTACCAACCCTGGTACTTGGCATTCCAAGCCGTTATGTACACAGCCACTATAATTTCTGTGCTATCGAAGATGTAGAAAGCACCGTCCGCATGGCAGTTGAGGTTATCAAGGGACTGAATGAGGAGAGAATTAAGCATCTGATGCATCAGGATATCCTGTAAGAGTTTCTAAAAACAGGATTTTGGAAAAATCTGGGAAAATGTGAAAAGGGACTGCTCTGGTGTGGCCTGCGGGCCGCGCCGGGTGGTCCTTTTTGCATTCTCCCGCCTACTGGCGGGAGAAGCCCTACTGTGATATAATTCTTTAGAAAAACTTTCATTTTTATGAAGCGCCTCTTTCAAATTCATTGCTACTATATAAACCGTAAGGAGGAAATGAGTATATGAACGGAGACAGTATCCTTTTAGTAGAGGATGACAAAGAAATACGCCAGGGAGTGGAAATTTTCCTGCGCAGCCAGGGATACCAGGTATTTCAGGCAGAAAACGGCCTTGAAGGCTTAAAGATCCTGGAAGAAAGGCCTATCGACCTGGCAATCGTAGATGTGATGATGCCGGTAATGGACGGTATCACCATGACTGCGAAACTGCGGGAAAAATATGACTTTCCGGTGATCTTCCTTTCGGCAAAGACAGAAGAGGTAGATAAGATCCTGGGACTCAACATAGGAGCAGATGACTATGTGACAAAGCCATTTACTCCCATGGAACTGATGGCAAGAGTCAACTCCCAGCTGCGCAGATATCACCGTTTCTTAGACCGGTTAAATTCCGGGCAGAAGGAAAATCCAAAGATCCACCAGGTGGGCGGACTGGAAGTCAATGAGGAAACAGTGGAAGTCAATGCAGACGGTAAAATGTAAAAGTGACTCCCATTGAATTCAAGATCCTTCTCCTTCTCATCCGCAATCCGGGAAGAGTTTTCCCGGCAGAAGAGATCTACGAAAGAGTATGGAACGAACGTGCCATCAACACAGATACTGTCATGGTCCATATACGCAACCTCCGTGAAAATCGAAGTGGATCCAAAAGATCCGAAATACATAAAGGTGGTGTGGGGTGTTGGATACAAACTTGAAAAACAATGATGATCTGGAAATGAAAAATGCTGGAAATGAAAATGTTACAAACGGAAATGTTGTAAAGAAAAATCATAATTGGAAAATTCTGGGAATTATAGCCATGATACTGACGGTTTTATTGCGGCAGGTGCTACGGTGGGGCTATATCCCTATATGGAAGAGAAAGCTGCAGAATTCAACAGCAGGAACCGCAGGCAGGAAACAGAAGCAGCAGGCGGGTTCGGAAATCTGACCACCCAGGTGATGAATTTCAGCTACGTTCTCTGGCATCAGCAAAACAGGAAGAAAATGGTGGTATCCTTACTTATTCCCAGACATTTCTCACAGGAGATGGGGCCGGGGCTATTCTGGATACGACAGATGCGCAGAATGTGCCGGAAACACCGGACACGGACCATACAGCAGCCGGTGCAGATGCCACAGAAAATACAGATGCAGTGACCGATGGGGCTGCAGCCGATCCATCCCTTTCAGAACAGCAGACAGATGAAAGTGAGAACGCAGAAGTTTATGGTGCAGATGTTACAGAAACAGGAGAAGACATTCCGGCTCTCAGAGAAGAAATAACAGATCTGATCGATGAACTGGGAACCAGCTGGAATAATCTTTATAACCAGTACAATGAACGTATCTCCTATGCGGTCATGGACCCACAGGGCGGCTACCTGCGCAGCAATGTAAGTGCTCCTGAGGAAATATTTTCCCGGACAGTAGCAGACAATGAACTTCAGTTTACCGTACATTTTGATGAAAATGGCAGACTGACTGTGTCAGGTGTAACAGGTCTTGAAAGCAACTGTTCAGGCCTGATCCGTTCCATTGGCCGTTTTGAGTTTTATGATCCCCTGGCTGCAAGACTTAATAACAGCTACCGCAGATCTGGTCTGGAATTCAGTGGTCCGAAAAATATGACCATCAAATTCCGGTGTCAGCCGACTCAGCTTGGAAGCTGGAATGAGGAAAAGCCACGGAATGCATATGCTTATGATAATTATGATTATCAAAGCGGTCATGGATTTATCACCGTTGTTGCATATGTAAGCATGGCAGTCCTGGTGGCAGCACTTCTTATCCCTTTATCCCGGAATGGAAGTGGTCAAAATGAAAATATTCAGCTGGTCACTTGAGCCTCTTTGCGTTATCGGAGTGGGCTGGCTGCTGCTTTTCTTAAATATGGAGATCCCGTTAGATATAGTACGCAGCTTTATGGCAGGAACTCTCCAGGCAGAGCTGGCAAAAGCAGGCTTTTACCATTTATGGCCAATGCTCTGGCCGTTGCAGCTAATTTCCTGTTTTGGGTGGTCATTTACGGAATGTTTTACTGGGGAGTTACTAATTTACGTTCCTTCTTCAGTTTAGGACCATGGCGCTACTTTAAAGAGCGCACCTGGGTTGGAAAATTCCTTTGCTTCTGCAAACACTGGGTATGCACAGGTCTGGATCTGTTCTCCCAGACAGACTGGGAAAGCAGGTCCAGCAAGATCATCGGAAAAGCAGTGCTTGCAAACTTTGTGATCCTTGCATGCATCTCCCTGCTGTGGTTCTGGGGCATCGGCGCGCTGATCCTTTACTCTATTGCATTATTCTTCCTGCTGAAGAAATACTGGGGAAAGGTGCAGGAAAAATACCACAGACTCCTTAACTGCATCCAGGAAATGGCAGAAGGCAATCTGGACGTAAAAGAAGAAGAAGACTTAGGAATTTTTGAGCCATTTAAAACCAGCTGTTTAAGGTGCAGGAAGGCTTCAAAAAGCAGTGGAAAAGAGGTGAAAAGCGAGCGCACCAAAACCGAGCTGATCACCAATGTTTCCCGACTTAAAAACACCATTGACTGCCATTATTACTTATGTAAACCTGTTAAAACAGGAAAATATCACAGAAGAAGAGCGAAATTCTTACATTCAGATCTTAGACCAGAAATCCATGCGGTTAAAAGAACTGATCGAAGACCTGTTTGAGGTAAGCAAGGCGGCAAACGGTACCGTAGTCCTTCATCCAGAAGAGGTAGATGTGGTCAGCCTGTTAAAACAGGTCCATTTTGAACTTTCCGATAAAATAGAAGCCAGCGGCATTCAGTTCCATTTTGACCTGCCAAATGAGCGCCTGGCGGCGTCCTTAGACGGCCAGAAGACCTGCCGTATCTTTGAAAATCTCCTGGTGAACATCACCAAGTATGGCATGAAAGGCACCAGGGCCTATATTAAGGCAGAAAAGACGGAGAATATGTACAGGTAACATTGCGAAACATCTCCGCAGAAGAACTGAAGATCTCACCGGAAGAGCTGACAGAACGTTTTGTAAGAGGGATGCGTCCAGAAATACAGAAGGCTCCGGTCTTGGTCTTGCCATTGCAAGAAGCTTTACCGAAGTCCAGGGCGGCACCATGAAGATAGAGGTAGAAGGAGACCTGTTCAGGGTGATCCTTCGCTGGAAGTTAAAGGATGGCAGTGAAGAGCCGGAAGAAACAATCCAGGAAGGATCAGTCCAGGAAAAGTTAGTTCAGGAAGAACCAGAAGCAGATGATCTGGATACGTCAGATCAATAGATATAATTTTATAATAAGCCTGAAAAAGATCAATAAAGGCCTTCTGGGCTTTGGATAAATAATTCTTACCTGAAGTAACGATATCAAATAACCGCGCAGAAGCAGGAGAATTGATCTTATAATAAGACATTTCTGGGTGTGCGTTAGTCAGCATCCAGTCACTGATAAAAGCTGCCCCGATCCCGGATCTGGCCAGATGATAAGAGGTTACCAACTGTGATACCTCCATGGTGATATTGGGAGTTATTCCTGCTTCTTTAAAAAGTCATACTCCGTTTACGAAGATTGTTGCCTGGAGTAAGCAAAATAAAAGGTGTATCTGTAAACGCTTGTAAAGTAATAGAAGGGCAGTCCGGATCCTCAAATTTACGTGCCAGGACATCCTGAGAAGAAAGGGCTGTTTTAGTGAAAAACGGTTTACAGAAAAATGGCTTGGAACAGCTAACAGGATCGTATCCTGAAAGGAAGGAGAACGACGCAGTTTATCAGAAGGATCAGGAGTACAATTAAAGGTTAAGTCTATTTTGTCATTTTTAACATATCAATCAGTTCCCAGGAACCAGCTTCAATAAGTTGAAGACTGATCCCCGGAACTTTTTTAAGCTGCAATAACAGGGGAAGAATATAGGCATTAAAATAATGAGTTCCGCCAACACGCAGATGTCCTGTTTTCAGATCAGTCAGGTCATTCAGCTGCATGGCAAGCTCCTGCTCTAAATGCTGGATCTGTTCAATTTTTGAATATAGATCATGCCGGCTTCAGTTAGTTCCAAGGGCTTTTGTCCCGGTTGAATAAGGGCATTCCTACTTCATGTTCTGCTTTTGAACGGAAATGCTTAAAGCAGGCTGGGTTAGGAAAAGCTTTTCGGCTGCTTTTGAAAAGCTTCCGCATTGATAAACAGTGTAAATATATTTCATTTCCGGCTGCATGAAATCTCCTTTTGTATATAAATTCAATTTATAATAACATAAAACCATAAAATTGATTTTATCATATAGCAGATCTATACTGATGTCAAGAGATACAGATGAGCCAAAAAATGAATGTAGCAGGAGGAAAGAATATGAAGGTAGATGCACTGATCATGGATCCAAAAGACAATGTAGTAACCTGTGTAAGAGATGTAAAAGCAGGGGAAGTGGTACATTACCGCAGCAAAAATGAGGATCTGGAAATTTTAGCAAAAGAGGCAATCCCATTTTCCCATAAGATCTCACTGACAGATCTGGAGGAAGGACAGGAAGTTATCAAATATGGAGAGCTGATCGGAAAGACTACAAGAAAGATCAATGCAGGATGTCTGGTAGATCATAACAATATTTACAGCGTGCCCCGTGACTATGAAAGCGAACTGGTAGAAGAAAAGGGAGAAGAGTCTGTTGAGATTAAAAATCAGAAAAGGGAGAAAAGATCCAGTTTCTGGGATACCGCCGTTCTGACGGAAGAGTGGGGATCCGCAACCATGTACTGATCCTTCCAGCCTGTGCCTGCGGAAGTGAGTCAAGCCGTATTGTTGCAAGCCAGGTAAGAGGGGCTGTAAATATTGTATTTAATACGGGATGTTCAGATGTGGCAGATAATACAGCCATGTCTCAGAAGATATTAACTGGTTTTGCCTGTAACCCAAATGTATACGGAGTCGTGATCATCGGTCTTGGATGTGAAACGGTAGGACATAAGCAGTTAAGAGAAAAGATCCAGAAGATGACAGATAAGCCAGTAGTGTCTTTCGGAATCCAGGAAGAAGGCGGTACCTTAAAGACCATTGAAAAGGCTACAAGAGCAGCAAGAGAACTGGCAGCACAGGCTGGTCTCGTAAGAAAAGAATGGTGCGATATTTCTGAACTGCTTATGGGAATTGAATGTGGCGGATCAGATGCTACATCTGGAATTGCTTCCAACCCGGCAGTAGGAGAGTTAAGTGATCTTTAGTGGATCTTGGTGCATCTACGATCATGAGTGAGTCTATTGAATGGATCGGTGGAGAACATATTGTGGCAAAACGAGGAGCAACACCTAAGATCCACAATCAGGTGATCCGTGTCTGTGAAGAATATGAGAAACATTTAAAACAGGCAGGACAGGACTGCCGCGCAGGACAGCCAACACCTGGAAACAAAGCAGGAGGCCTTTCTACACTGGATGAAAAGAGTCTTGGATGTATCCGTAAAGGCGGAACAAGGCCGATCGTTGAAGTTTTGGAGCAGGCGGTACGCCCGAGCAAACATGGTGCCATTGTTATGGATACAGCAGGATATGACATCTCTTCTGTTACATCCATGGTAGCAGCCGGATGTGCCTGCGTCATATTTACAACCGGACGCGGAACACCAACAGGAAATGCTATTGCGCCAGTTTTAAAAGTAACAGCCAATAAACGGACTTATACGCACATGGAAGATAACATGGATGTGGATTTAAGCGGGATCATTGAGGGTACGAAGACAATTGAAGAAAGCGGAAAAATGCTTTTAGATGAGATTGTTCAGGTCTGCAACGGAAAACTGACAAAGGCAGAGGCGTATGGATTTTCTGATATTGCGGTAGACCATGTATGCAGATTTGTATAAAAAGGGGGACATACATATGAATCCAATAAAAAATGGAACCAGTTAGGATTATTCACCAGAATTATGGTGGATTTGTTCTTGGTATTGCAGCAGGACTTATTTTTGGAGAGAAAGCAACAAAGCTGGCATTTCTTGGAACTATATTGACTCGTCTGCTGACTATGGTAGTTGCACCATTGGTGCTGGGACTTTTGATATGTTCGGCAGCAGATGTAAAGGATTTTAAAACATTAGGAAAAATTGGAGGAAAGACATTAGGAATTTTTCTTGGCGGTACTGCAATAGCTGTTGCTATTGGTCTTGTTTTATGTAATATCATGCAGATTGGCGCTAGATTTGTGATGGAGTCAGCGCAGGCCTATGATGCAAAAGAAATCCCAAGTATTGTAGATACCCTGATGGACATTATTCCAACCAATCCATTTAATTCTTTAAGCACACAAAATCTGCTTCAGATCATCTTTTTCTCATTATTGTTAGGCTTTGCTTTGATCAAACTGGGAGAAAAGGAGAACCTGTTCTGAATTTCTTCCGTGCATGGACAGAGGCATGGAAGGAAATTACGAACATTGTTCTGGAATTTACACCATATGGCGTATTTGGTCTGATGGCAAATATTGTTGGTAAATATGGTATGGATGTTATGCTTCCTTATATGAAAACAATTGCTGCATGTTATATTACCTGTGCATTATTTACCGTTTTGTACAAGGTGGATTAATGGCTGGTCTGTACGGCGGATCAGTCCGGTCCGTTTTTCTCGGTCATGAAAGAAGCAATGCTTTTGTATTTGCAACCTGCTCCAGCGTGGCAACGATACCATTAAACTTAAAATGCACGAAAGAGTTAGGTGTCAGTGATAAGATTGCAGATTTTGTTATTCCATTCGGTGCAGTTATGAATATGAATGGAACAGCAATTTATGAGGCAGTAGCAGTTATTTTGCATCACAGGTTTTGGCATTCAATTAACACTGACCCAGCAGATCATGGTCATGGTAACAGCAGTTTTAGCTTCCGTAGGAACAGCAGGTATCCCTGGTTCCGGTCTGGTGATGCTGACTATTGTCTTGAATGCAGTACATCTGCCATTGGAAACAATTGGCCTGTTAGCTGGTATTGACCGCATTTTGAACATGGCACGAGTTATTCCTAATATTGTAGGTGATGCTGCCGCAGCAGTTGTAGTAGCAAAAGTGAAGGCGAATTAAATACAGTAGGGTTAAAAATAATATAAAAATGGGTTGCTGTGTTTATGTGCAGCAACCCATTTTGAACAAAAATCCATACAAATGTGGTCAGGAATTCACTGTGGCAGAACTGGTATCAGCAGTTGCCCCATTTTCAGCAACAGGTTTGTCAGCGGGAGCTGTATCAGCAGCGATCACCTGCTTCAAGGCATCCTCTGCCCCGTTCAGGTTAATATTCCTGGTCACCTTGGCATCATATGTATCTGCTTTCATGATCTCAGCCAGGTCAACGCCTGTAGCCTCTTTCATGGACTCAAACAGCTTTGCCATAACCACAGGCACATTGCCTGCAACGTTGCCAACACCGTCATCAGACCCATTTCCACCGCCGATAATGGTGATCTTGTCGATCTGGGATAATGGTTCTGCGATCTTTCCGGCAATTTCAGGAAGGACTTTCATCATCATTTCTGCCATAGCAGCGTGGTTGTACTTCTGGTAAGCCTGGGCTTTCTTTTCCATACCTTCTGCTTCTGCTAAAGCCTTTGCCTGGATAGCGGCAGCTTCTGCTTCACCTCTCGCCCGGATACCTTCTGCTTCCTGGAGCATGGCGTATTTCTGTGCTTCTGCCTGTGCTTTTCGTGCCTCCGCTTCTTTCTCCTGCTCGTATTTCTTCGCCTCTGCCTCTCGCTGGCGGCGGGTCAGGTCAGCGGCAGCAGCCTGCTCAATGGCATAACGGTCAGCATCCGCTTTCTTATTGATCTCAGCTTCCAATGCCTGCTGCTGTACAGCAACCTCCTGTCTGCGCAGTTCTGCTTCACGTTCCGCCTTGGCGATCTGTGCGTTAACAGTAGCAGCCTGGATGGTCTTTTGCTGTTCCTGCTTCTGGATCTCATAAGCAGCGTCTGCTTCCGCCTTTTGGTATCAGAAGCCTTCTGTAATTCCGCCTTTTAATAGCCAGTTCATTATTCTTCTGTGCAATCTCTGTTTCTGCCAGAACTCTTGCCTCATTGGAAGCCTTATCTGCAGCAGCCTGGGCAATGGCAATATCACGTTCTGCCTCTGCCTTTGCAATGGAAGCGTCCTTGCGGATCTTAGAAGTATTATCCATACCAAGATCCTGGATCAGGCCATGTTCATCTGTTACATTCTGGATATTGCAGGAAAGGATCTCAATTCCCAGCTTCTCCATATCCTTAGAAGCCTTTGCCATAACCTGATCTGAGAAAGAGTCACGGTCTGTATTGATCGCACGCAGAGTCAACGTACCGATGATCTCGCATATTACCCTGAAGAGAGTCCTGCAGATCAGCGGCGATCTTGGCAGAATTCTTATTTAAGAAATTTCGCATAGCCAGTTTTAACATGGCCGGGTCATCTGCCACGCGTACCTTTGCCACAGCGTCCACCATAACATTGATAAAATCATTAGTAGGAATGTACTCATCTGTTTTAATGTCAACGGTGATCTGGCCAAGATAAAGCTTATCAAGCTGCTCAAAGAAAGGCAGTTTCAGACCGGCGCGGCCTACCAGCACCCGGGGCTCTTTTCTGAGACCGGAGATAATATAGGCGTGATCCGGTGGAGCTTTTACGTATCCCTGGGTTATAATAAGAAGCACCAGAAGGACAACCAGGATAACAGGACCAAAATAGAGGATCAGTTCTAACATAGGAACTCCTTTCTGACACTGCCGTGATATCCAACTGGCAGCTTCAAGTAAAATAATATTTTGTATCTGAATTTTACCATATAAAAATCAAAGAATATATACATTTCATTAAAATGTAAAAAATGTAAGAAAAATATTAAAAATACGCCGGGGAAATTACTTCTCCAGCGCATTTTTAAGCCTCCTAAAACTCAATATCATCTTTTTCACACGGATATTGGCAGCCATGGTTTTCCGCTGCTGTTGGTGACCTTGATCTCGATCAGACTGCCTTCATCTAAAAGCTTTCCCTGGAAGCTGTTTTCACAAAGGAGATCATTTTCGGGTGATTGGTCCGAAATTTTTCCCAGGATGGTTTTAAAGCAAGAAAATTCATTGGATTCATGTTTGTATACACCTCTTTTGGATTTGATCTGCAGTTAGTTATGACTATTATACCCAAAGGTTTGCCAATTGACAAGACAGCGGGTATGAAGTATCATTTTTTAAGTAATAGTTATGGTCTGTGCACTGTTTGTGCACTATATGACCAACAGCATGATACTACTGACAAGTGAGTGACAGATAAAGAGGAAAAATGCATGTTAAATCAGTTTTCAAGAACAGAATTATTATTTGGCAAAGCGGCAATGGAAAAGCTGGCTTCTTCCCGTGTAGCAGTATTTGGCATCGGCGGAGTAGGCGGTTATACCTGTGAAGCACTGGTGCGAAGCGGAGTAGGCGCATTCGACCTGATCGATGACGATAAAGTATGCCTGACCAACTTAAACCGCCAGATCATTGCAACCCACAAAACTGTAGGAAAATACAAGGCAGAAGTGATGAAAGAACGTATGCTGGAGATCAACCCGGACGTAAAGGTAGAGATCCACAAATGCTTCTTCCTGCCGGAAAACGCAGACGAATTTCCATTTGAAGATTACGACTATATCGTAGACGCAGTAGATACCGTTACAGCCAAGCTGGAACTGGTAATGAAAGCAAAAGAAAAAGGAGTTCCCATCATCAGCTCCATGGGCGCCGGAAATAAATTAGATCCTACCATGTTCCGTGTAGCTGACATTTACAAAACAAAAGTCTGCCCGTTGGCAAAAGTTATGCGCCGGGAGCTGAAAAAAGAGGCGTAAAGAAATTAAAGGTGGTTTACTCCGAGGAGCAGCCTACAAGACCGATCAACGATATGGCCATCAGTTGCAGAAACCACTGCATCTGCCCGCCAGGTGCAGCTCATAAATGTACCGAACGCCGGGATATTCCGGGAAGTACTGCATTTGTGCCGTCCGTGGTAGGCCTGATCATTGCAGGAGAAGTGATCAAGGATCTGACAAAAGACGTGATTGTCAAGGCTGAGGAATAAGGTAAAACGTAGGAAACAAAATACGCATCCCGTGTTTTCACAGGTGGTTTCAACATGTCTGCTGTGCAGACAGCACACAGAGATTATTGAGGAGAAAAATGACAGAAGAGAAAAAGATAAGTGAGTACCTGGAGGTTCTTTCATCTAAGGCACCGGTTCCGGGAGGCGGCGGAGCATCCGCTTTAGCAGGAGCACTGGGAAATGCCCTGGGACAGATGGTGGTAAATCTGACTGTAGGAAAGAAAAATATGCAGAAGTAGAAGAGGAGATGCAGAAATACCTGACTGATTTAAAGACCATGCAGCAGGAATTCCTGCACTTATCCGACCGTGACGCAGAAGTATTTGCGCCGTTGGCAGAATGTTACCGCCTGCCGTCCACCACCCCGGAAGAAAAAGAGCACAAAGATGCCGTTATGGAAGAAAAGCTGTTAGATGCCAGCATGGTTCCAGTAGAGATCATGGAAAAATCCCTGGAACTCTTAGAAATTTTAGACGTCCTGGCAGATAAAGGAAGCCGCATGGCAGTCAGCGATGTGGGCGTAGCGGTACAGTTTACCCGCACGGCACTTCTTGGAGCTGTCATGAATGTATATATAAACACGAAATCCATGAAAAATCGTGAAAAAGCAGAAGAAATCAACCAGAAGGCAAAACGCATGATCAAGATTGGCAAATCCCAGGCAGATGAGATCTACGAAAAGTCCTGGCACAGCTTATATGATCATAAAAGGAGAAAATTAACATGGAATTAATCAAAGGCGCACCTGTTTCCGCAAAGATCAAAGAAGAAGTAGGGGCAATGCTTGAAAAATAAACGGACCGGCACCAAAGCTGGCTATCGTCCGCGTAGGAGAAAATCCAGATGATATGTCCTACGAAAGAGGAGCTGTAAAGAAAATGGATGCATTCGGACTCCGCTCCCAGTGCTATACATTTCCTGCTGACATCACAGACGGAGATTTCAAAAAGAATTTACTGCTATTAACGAAGATCCGGATGTAAGCGGTATCCTTCTCCTTCGTCCTCTTCCAAAGCAGATCTGTGAAAAGACATTGAAGCCATGATCGACCCGAAAAAGGACCTGGATGGCATTTCACCGGTAAATATTGCAAAAGTATTCTCCGGAGACTCTACCGGATTTGCACCATGTACAGCAGAGGCAGTGATCGAAGTATTAAAGGCATATGACATTTCTATGGAAGGAAAAAGAGCAGCGATCGTAGGCCGCAGCATGGTTGTAGGCCGTCCTCTGTCCATGCTCCTTTTAAAAAAATGCCACAGTCACCATCTGCCACACCCGCACCAAAGACCTTCCAGGCACCTGCAAACAGGCTGAGATCCTGGTAGCAGCTGCAGGAAAGGCAAAATGTTAGATGCCTCCTATGTAGGTGAAAATACTACTGTGATCGATGTAGGCATTAACGTAGATGAAAATGGAAAACTTTGCGGTGATGTAGCTGCTGAAACTTTAGAGGAAAAATCTGGAAAACTTACACCTGTTCCGGGAGGCGTAGGCGCAGTTACCACTGCCGTTCTTGCCAAACACCTGGTACAGGCGGCTCTCAGAAAGTAAAATTATATATAGAGTTGCATAAACCCCATAAACCCTATGTATAAATTTACTCTTGCTAAAAAGAAAAAGCATTATAATAGAACAGACAGCTTTCCCACCATAGAGGGAGCAAACATAATAATATGCATAAACATGCAAGAGGAGAAAACATTATGAAAAAAGAGTAATCGCACTGACAATGGCTGCTCTTATGGCAGCATCCTTAACCGCATGCGGCGGTTCCGCAAAAGAGACAACAGCAGCTGCAGCAGCAGATACAACTGCAGCAGCAAAAGAAGAATCCACTGCAGCAGAGAGTACAGCAGCTGAGTCAAAGGAAGCAGCAGGCGGCAAACTGGTTATGGCAACCAACGCTGAGTTCCCACCATACGAGTTCCATGACGGAGACAAGATCGTAGGTATCGACGCTGAGATCGCACAGGCTATTGCTGATGAGCTTGGTATGGAATTAGAGATTGAAGATATCGCATTTGACTCCATTATCCCAGAGATCGTATCCGGTAAGGCTGATATGGCTTTAGCTGGTATGACTGTAACTGAAGACCGTAAGGCATCTGTAGATTTCTCTGATACTTATGCAACTGCTTCCCAGATGATCATCGTTAAGGAAGACAGCGAGATCGCTGGTCCAGATGACTTAAAGGGAGTTACTGTTGGTGTTCAGTTAGGAACTACCGGTGACATTTATGTATCTGATCTGGAAGCAGACGGAACCACTGTAGAGCGTTACAACAAGGGCTTTGAAGCTGTTCAGGCATTAAGCCAGGGCAAGATCGATGCAGTTGTTATCGATGGTGAGCCAGCAAAGACTTTCGTATCTGAAACAGAAGGCTTAAAGATCTTAGACGAAGCATTTACTGTAGAAGAGTATGCAATTGCTGTAAAGAAGGGCAACACCGAGCTGCTTGACAAAGTAAACGGCGCATTAGAGACCTTAAAGGACAACGGAACTCTGGACGAGATCGTAGCTAAGTACATCAAGGCAGAGTAATCAATAGTCATTAGAAACAAGTATTTAGAGAGAAAAGGATGATCGGCATGTGGAAAAATTTTACAGATGCATTTTATCTGAATTTTATTTCAGATGATCGGTGGCATTATATTGCAGATGGTCTTAAGACCACACTGATCATAACCTTCTTTGCCTGCATGATGGGCATTGTTCTGGGATTTATCGTAGGTATGATCCGTTCTACCCACGATAAAACAGGAAACTTAAAACTGCTGAATATTCTGTGCAAGATCTATCTGACAGTTATCCGCGGTACACCTGTAGTTGTTCAGCTGCTGATCATCTATTTTGTTGTATTTGGAAGCACACGTATTGATAAAGTACCGGTAGCGATCATGGCATTCGGCATCAACTCCGGCGCTTATGTGGCAGAAATTTTCCGAAGCGGTATCATGTCAATTGATCCGGGACAGATGGAAGCAGGACGAAGCCTTGGCTTTAACTACGCTCAGACCATGTGGTACGTGATCATGCCTCAGGCATTCAAAACCGTACTGCCAACTCTGTGTAACGAGTTCATTTCTCTGTTAAAAGAGACCTCTGTTTCCGGTTACATCGCAATCCAGGATCTTACCAAAGGCGGCGATATCATCCGAAGCAGAACCTACAGTGCGTTTATGCCATTGATCGCAGTTGCACTGGTTTATCTGGTTATTGTTATGATCTTCACAAAACTGATCCAGATTCTGGAAAGGAGGCTGCGTCAGAGTGAGCGGTAATGAAAAAAGAGAGCCTCTGATCCAGGTGCAGAACCTTGGAAAGAGCTTTGGAAACATCGAAGTATTAAAAGATATCACAGTGGATATCTACAAAGGTGATGTAGTATTTGTAGTAGGACCATCCGGTTCCGGTAAAAGTACCTTCTTACGCTGCTTAAACCGTCTGGAAGAGCCTACAAAAGGCCATATCTATTTTGAAGGTACCGATATTACAGATCCGAAAACCGATATTGACAAACACCGTCAGAAAATGGGAATGGTATTCCAGCAGTTCAACCTGTTCCCGCATATGGATATCATGAAAAACCTGACACTGGCGCCTATGAAGCTTCAGGGCAAGAGCCAGCAGGAGGCAGAAGCAGAGGCTATGCGCCTTTTAGAGCGTGTCGGCCTTGCTGACAGAGCCCATGCATATCCAAGCCAGCTTTCCGGTGGTCAGAAACAGCGTATCGCCATTGTAAGAGCCCTCTGCATGAAGCCAGACGTAATGCTCTTCGATGAGCCGACTTCCGCTCTCGACCCGGAAATGGTAGGCGAGGTATTAAACGTAATGCGTGACCTGGCCGCTGAAAAAATGACCATGGTAGTGGTAACCCACGAAATGGGCTTCGCAAGAGAAGTTGCTACCAGAGTCATGTTCATGGACGGCGGTTACTTCATGGAAGAAGCCGCACCGGAAGAGTTCTTCTCAAATCCTAAAAATGAGCGCCTGAAGTCTTTCTTAAGTAAGGTGCTGTAAAAAATGAGTGTCAACAGATGAAGCTTTGTTGACACTCATTTTTTTTATGTATGATTGAACCGCGCCTGGCGGCGCGGTGGGTGCAAGGCACATTATAAAAATAAAATCACATGCTCAAAAAGGTAAATTGGTTGCAATTTTGAGGTGGTTATATATATCTGTAGCCCAGCTTAAATTAGCAGTTTCCCCTGAATTTCTCCAACAACGGGATCAGCCTTTCAAGGCAATCCCCCAGCTGCTCCAGCTCATCCTCCGAAAAGTCCTTAAGCCCAGCCACCGTACACTCTAACATCGCCTGCTTTATTTCCTCAAATTCATTCCTGCCATCATCCGTCAAAGTCACATAAACCTGCCGCCGGTTCCTCTCATCATGGATCCTCTTCACCAGCCCCATGGCTTCCAGATCATTCACCAGCTTTGTCAGCTGCTGCTTTGTAATTCCCATTTCATCAGCCAGAAAACTCATAGTAGGCTGCGTATATTCGGGCATACTTAAAATAAAAAGGACCTGAAATCCCGCTTTATTCGCTTTCACCTGGTTCTGTTGCTGGTACTGGCATTTGGCCATATTAAAAAAACGGATGGCAAAATCCATAAACTTTAAGCCCGCAGAAGAAAGCTCCTGCTGATCAACCATAAAAAAGTCTCCTTCCTGTCCTGATGTGTTTTTTATATGGTTCCATATAACAAACGGTACCACAACAAATATGAAATGTCAATAATTATTAAAAGTAAATAAAAATTTACTATTTTCTATTGACAAAACCTGGAAGCGGGTTTATTTTATCATCAAGAAAGCGAAAAACACAGGTAATCGCGAAAAGATCAAAATCAAAATAAAACAAAATAGAAGGAGAAAACACAATGGGCGTAAAAAACGACAACAGCAGCAATAACAATAACAGAAAACCCTATTTATACTACTACTGTATCGTCCTTCTCATTGTAATGGTATTAAACGCATTAGTATTTCCATCTGTCATGGAGCGTTCCGTAGAAGTACCGTTCAATGAGTTCACCACACAGTTAAGTTCAGGAAACGTAGAACAGGTCTACGTCAACAGTGACTATACAGAAATTTTGTATACATTAAATGAGGATAAAAACAAACCGTGGTCTGCGGTTACCTATAAAACAGGAAACATGACCACTGCAGATGACCTGGTAAACCGTCTGGAAAGCGCAGGAGTCCAGAATTACAGCAGAGAGATCCCCACTCAGGCATCCCCATTACTTAACTTCCTGACCACCTGGATATTCCCGATCCTTATGTTTGTGATCATTGGTCAGCTTATGGGCCGTATGATGGCCAAGCGTATGGGCGGTGGAAGCAGTGCAATGACTTTTGGAAAATCCAACGCAAAAATATACGCAGAAAAAGAAACAGGTGTAACCTTTAATGATGTAGCAGGGGAAGAAGAAGCCAAAGACGCCTTAAAAGAGATCGTAGACTTCTTGCATAACCCGGATAAATACGCACAGATCGGTGCAAGCCTTCCAAAGGGCGCTTTACTTGTAGGCCCTCCAGGAACCGGTAAAACTCTTTTAGCAAAAGCAGTAGCAGGCGAAGCCAAAGTACCATTCTTCTCCATTTCCGGATCCGAATTCGTAGAAATGTTCGTAGGAATGGGCGCAGCCAAAGTAAGAGACTTATTCAAGCAGGCCAACGAAAAAGCACCATGTATCGTCTTCATCGATGAAATCGATACCATTGGTAAAAAGCGTGACGGCGGCGGAATGGGCGGAAACGATGAGCGGGAACAGACCTTAAACCAGCTGCTTACAGAAATGGATGGTTTCGACGGAAAGAAAGGCGTTGTTATCTTAGCAGCTACCAACCGTCCTGAGTCCCTTGATCCAGCGCTTCTCCGCCCGGGACGTTTTGACCGCCGTGTGCCGGTAGAACTTCCGGATCTTCAGGGGCGTGAAGCTATCTTAAAGGTCCATGGCCGCAAGGTAAAAATGGATGAGTCTGTTGATTACAACGTGATCGCCAGATCTACAGCAGGTGCCAGCGGTGCTGAACTTGCAAATATCATTAACGAAGCAGCTTTAAGAGCCGTCCGTCAGGGCAGAAACCTGGTATCCCAGGAAGATCTTCAGGAAAGCGTAGAAACCGTTATTGCAGGTTACCAGAAGAAAAATGCTGTGATCCCTGCAGACGAGCGAAAGATCGTAGCTTACCACGAAGTAGGACATGCATTGGTAGCTGCCTGCCAGACCCACAGTGCTCCGGTACAGAAGATCACTATTATCCCAAGAACCTCCGGTGCTTTAGGCTATACCATGCAGGTAGACGCTGGTGAAAAATACCTGATGAGCAAAGAAGAAGCATTAAATAAGATCGCAACCTTTACCGGCGGTCGTGCAGCCGAAGAGCTGATCTTCCATTCCATTACCACAGGCGCGTCCAATGATATTGAACAGGCTACCAAGATCGCCAGAGCCATGGTCACCCGTTACGGCATGACCGATGAATTTGATATGGTAGCAATGGAAACGGTAAACAACCAGTATTTAGGCGGAGACACCTCTTTAACCTGTTCCCCTGAAACAGCCAGAATGATCGATGAGCAGGTAGTAAAGATCGTCCGTACCCAGCATGAAAAGGCATTAAATATCCTGAAAGAAAACGAAGATAAGCTTCATGAGATTGCAAAATATCTTCTGGATAAGGAAACCATCACAGGAGAAGAATTTATGGAGATTTATGAAAAAAATGACGCAGATGCAAATTAGGATTTAATCGACTAAGGTCTGAAAGATTTCCGAAGGGTCCGAAAGCCGTCGGTACGCATTACAGATGCGCATTTGGGAGAAAATCCTTTGTTCGTGGGCTTGCGTCGCCTATTGTCAGAACTGCGAACCAAACTCGCACGCTTTGCGTGCTCAAACAGTGGTTCTCCGTTCTGACGCTATGCGCGCCCACTCACGGATTTTCAAACAAATGCTTATTCTGTAATGTGCACCGGCGGCTTTCTACGTTATTGACAATAAAAATGTAGGAGCAAACCAATAAGCAGTTTTCATGTAGGAGGGGGATTGTACATAAGTACGGCATTTTTTATGTGACATATCCAATACAGTAGAAATGGCTCTTCCATGTATAATAAGCATTCGGTAGGCAATTTTGTCCATTTTGTGAGCATAGATGGCAGGTTGGAGGCATTGTTTGAGCGAACGCAGTGAGCGAGTTTGCCGAAGACCTGCCTAAACGGCGGCGGAGCAAAATGGACAAAATTGCCGTGAATGCGTTTATACATGGAAGAGCTATTTTGGACCCTATTGAACTAAATCCCAATATAATAATACATCATGATATAGCTTCGTCACATTTGCAATCGTAAGATTTTGTTCGATTGCATTTGCGACAGGGCTGTGCTATTCTAAAAACAAAAGGAGGCAGGGGCATGAAAAACATATTAGAACAGCTGTATGCAGGGGAACTTGTTCCCGCAGAATTAAAAATAGAAGGAAACGAAGAATATGAGACACTTTGCAGAAGATCCCTGAAAGAAATAGAAAATTTTACAGAAAAGCTGGACAAAGAAAACCGGAAAGAATTTCAGAACATATTAGACACCTACCTGGAATTAACCTATCTTGAAAAACGCCAGTCCTTCTGTGATGGATTTCGTATTGGAGCAGGTATTATGTGTGAGGTCTTTAAAGAACGGTCCTGTGGAGTTAATTAATAAATGGTCACTTATAAATATTAATAAGTGTGACTTTATAATGAAAATTGTGTAATTGTAAAAAAAGTGTCAGAAAAATATAAAGATTATTGACAACTTAAGAGAGCATGCTATAATAAAGTCTGTATTTGAGACTTTAGTGATCATATATCATCAAATGGAGGAGATGTATTATGAAGGGAAAGAAGATCATCAGTGCAGCATTAGCAGGTGTTATGGCGCTCTCATTAACAGCATGTGGAGGCGGTTCTACACAGGAAACAACAGCAGCTCCGGCAGCTGACTCCAAGGCAGAAGAGACCACTGCTGCAGCAGAAGGCTCAGAAGCAGCTACCGGTGAAGGCGTAGCAAAAGAAGATTTAAAAGTTGGCTTTATTTTCATCGGTGATGAAAACGAAGGTTACACAGCCGCTCATTACAAGGGCGCAAAAGAAATGCAGGAAGCATTAGGATTAAATGACGATCAGCTGATCGTAAAATGGAACATCCCGGAAGATGAGACAGCAAAGGATGCAGCAATGGACTTAGCTGACCAGGGATGCCAGATCGTATTTGCAAACAGCTTTGGTCATGAGTCCTATGTAATAGAAGCAGCAAAAGAATATCCGGAAGTTCAGTTCTGTCACGCAACCGGTTTCCAGGCAGCAGGCAGCGGACTTTCCAATATGCACAACTTCTTCACATCTATTTTTGAGGCACGCTACGTATCTGGTGTAGTTGCAGGCCTTAAGTTAAATCAGATGATCGAAGATGGCACTGTAAAAGAAGATGCCTGCAAGATCGGTTATGTAGGCGCTTATCCATATGCTGAGGTTATCAGTGGTTACACCTCCTTCTTCTTAGGTGTACGTTCTGTATGCCCATCCGCTACCATGGAAGTTAAATACACCAACAGCTGGGCAAGCTTCGATCTTGAAAAAGAAGCAGCAGATGCTCTGATCTCTGACGGCTGCGTACTGATCAGCCAGCATGCAGATACAACCGGTGCTCCAACAGCCTGCGAGGCAGCGGGAGTTCCTTGTGTAGGTTACAACATTTCCATGATCGCAACTGCTCCTGACCAGGCACTTACTTCTGCAAGCAACAACTGGGGCATTTACATGACCTACGCTGTACAGTCTGTACTGGACGGAACAGAAATTCCTGCTGACTGGTGCAAGGGCTTCTCTGACGGCGCAGTTCTTGTAACGGAGTTAAATGACAAGGCAGTTGCTCCTGGAACCAAGGAAAAAGTAGAAGAAGTAGAAGCTAAGTTAGCAAGCGGCGAACTTCATGTATTTGATACTTCTACATGGACTGTAAATGGTGAGACATTAGATACCTACAAGAAAGACGGAAGCGACATTGAATACATTTCTGACGGATACTTCCATGAGTCCGAATTTGCTTCTGCACCAGCATTTGATATCCTCATCGACGGTATCACAACCATTGACAACTAATAAGTCAAATCATAAAGCTGCTCTTTTAGAGTAACGTTTTGGAAGCGGAGTCACCCTTTGTCTGGCTCCGCTTCTTGAGTATGTACCCGCGAAATAGCAGCACAGACCCACACAAAAATATAAACACAGCACTGAAAAAGGAGGTCTTGCCTGGTGAGCGAAACATATGCCATTGAGCTGAAAAACATCACAAAACGGTTTGGCAAAGTAACAGCCAACGACAAAGTATGTCTGTCCGTAAAGAAGGGAGAGATATTATCCATTCTGGGAGAAAACGGAAGTGGAAAGACCACTCTTATGAATATGATATCCGGTATCTACTATCCGGATGAAGGACAGATCCTGGTAAATGGAAAAGAGGTGACCATCCGTTCTCCAAAAGACTCCTTTGCCTTAGGCATCGGTATGATCCACCAGCATTTTAAACTGGTAGATGTACTGACTGCAGCAGAAAACATTATCTTGGGACTTCCTGGAAAAGAAGTTCTGGATATGAAAAGCGTTGCGGCAAAGATCAATGAACTGACCAGCCGTTATGGCTTTGATCTGGACCCCAACCAGAAGATCTACACTATGTCCGTTTCACAGAAACAGACCGTAGAGATCGTGAAATTGTTGTACAGAGGGGTGGATATCTTGATCCTGGATGAGCCTACAGCTGTTCTGACCCCACAGGAGACAGAAAAGCTGTTTACTGTTCTCCGCAATATGCGTGAAGCCGGTCATTCCATTATCATTATCACCCATAAGCTTCATGAAGTATTATCCCTTTCTGACCGGGTATCTGTTCTGCGAAAAGGTGCTTATATTGGTACAGTCCAGACAAAAGATGCCACAGAAGCGTCCCTTACAGAGATGATGGTAGGCAAGAAGGTTGCCTTAAATATTGAGCGTCCGGAACCGGTAAATCCACAGAAACGTCTGGTAATGGAACATGTGACCTGCGTAGATAAAGAAGGTGTAAAAACACTGGATGATGCAGGATTTACAGCTTACAGCGGCGAGATCCTGGGAATTGCAGGTATTGCAGGAAGCGGCCAGAAAGAGCTGTTAGAGACCATTGCAGGACTGCAGCCAATGGAAGGCGGAACCATCCGGTATTATCCTCCGGAAGGCGGAGAAGAGACCTTATCCGGCATGAGCCCGGCGGCCATCCGCAAACTGGGCATCAAGCTTTCCTTTGTTCCTGAGGACCGTCTGGGAATGGGCCTGGTGGCAGCCATGGGCATGACTGACAATATGATGCTCCGGGGCTATAAAAAGGGCATCCCATTCTTTACAGACAGAAGAACGCCAAAAGCTATGGCGGAGCAGCTGATCAAAGAGCTGGAGATCGTAACGCCCGGTGTTTCCACACCTGTTGGACGGCTTTCCGGCGGAAATGTACAGAAGGTATTAGTAGGACGTGAGATCTCATCCAATCCCCGTGTGCTTATGGTAGCATATCCGGTGCGCGGTCTGGATATTAACTCTTCCTATACCATTTACCACTTATTAAATGAGCAGAAAAAGCAGGGGGCAGCGGTGATCTGCGTAGGGGAAGACCTGGATGTGCTCCTGGAGCTTTGCGACCGCATTCTGGTGCTTTGCGGCGGCAAGGTCAGCGGTATTGTAGATGGAAGAACAGCTACAAAGAAGAGATCGGACTTATGATGACAAAGACAGGAGGCGAACAGGATGAGTAAGGAAATGAGTACAGTTACAAATAAAGAGCCTCTGATGCATATTTCCAAGCGTGACGGAATTGAAACATGGAAAAGCTGGCTGATCCGCATAATCGCAGTGCTTTTGTCACTGGTGGTCTGTGCAGGCGTGATCGTAGCTCTGACCGGTTTAAATCCTATTGAAGTGTATAAGGGCATTTTGACGGTGCCATTGGTACCAAGCGCCGTGCATGGATGACCATTCGTGATACACTGGTGCTGTTATGTATTGCAGTTGGTATTACCCCGGCATTTAAAATGCGTTTCTGGAACATTGGTGCAGAAGGCCAGGTGCTGATCGGCGGTGTTACTTCCGCAGCTATGATGATCTATCTGGGAAATTCCCTTCCTCCAGTGGTATTATTCCTTCTTATGTTCCTTGGCAGTGCAGCAGCAGCCATGATCTGGGGCGTGATCCCGGCCTTTTCAAGGCTTACTGGAATACCAATGAAACACTGTTTACCCTGATGATGAACTATGTTGCCACCCAGGTCATTACCTATTGTATTATCTTCTGGGAAAATCCAAAGGGTTCCAACTCAGTAGGAACCATTAATTCCTCTACAAAGGGCGGCTGGATCCCGCAGCTTTTCGGTCTGGACTATGGCTGGAACCTGGTGATCGTCCTGGCGTTGACTGTTGCCATGTTCATTTATTTAAAATACAGCAAGCAGGGATATGAGATCGCTGTTGTTGGCGAAAGTGAAAATACAGCCCGCTATGCAGGCATCAATGTAAAACGTGTTATCCTTCGCACCATGGCTCTGTCCGGTGCTATCTGCGGTATTGCAGGCTTTATCATTGTAGGCGGCGCAAGCCATACGATTTCTACCAGTACAGCAGGAGGCAGAGGCTTTACAGCCATTATCGTTTCCTGGCTGAGTAAATTCAACACCTTTGTAATGATCCTGGTATCCTTCTTCCTGGTGTTCATGCAAAGGGCGCAGGACAGATCGCGTCCCAGTTTAACTTAAATGAAAATGCATCGGATATCATTACTGGTATCATCCTGTTCTTTATCCTTGGTTGTGAGTTCTTTATCAACTACAAAGTAGGATTTAGAAGCGGGAAAAGAGTGGAAGATAGGAGGCGGACATATGGGATTATTGATCATTTTATGCAAAAGGCCATTGGACAGGGAATCGGTATCCTCTATGGCGCTTTAGGCGAGATTTTGACGGAAAAATCCGGAAACCTGAACCTGGGTATTCCCGGAATGATGTATATGGGCGGCATCGCCGGATTGATCGGCGCTTTCCTTTATGAAAACAGCAGCGCTGCGCCAAATGGGGCTGTGGGAGTTCTTATTTCCTTCCTGTGCGCGTTTTTATGTGCTGCTTTAGGCGGTCTGATCTACAGTGTGCTGACCATTACTTTACGTGCCAATCAGAACGTAACCGGTCTGGCACTTACGACTTTCGGTGTTGGTTTTGGTAACTTCTTCGGCGGCTCCCTTTCCAAGCTGGCAGGCGGCGTTGGACAGATCTCCGTTGCAGTGACCGGTGCAGCTTTTAAGAAGCAGATCCCCGTACTTTCCGGTCTTGGTGCAGTAGGACAGTTATTATTTTCCTATGGATTTTTAACTTATCTGGCATCATTCTGGCTCTGGTGCTGGCATTTTCCTTGCAAAGACCAAAAAGGGCCTGAACCTGCGGGCAGTAGGTGAAAGCCCGGCTACAGCAGATGCGGCGGGTATTAATGTTACTGTATACAAATATCTGGCAACCTGCATCGGAGGCGGTATCAGCGGCCTTGGCGGTCTGTACTTTGTAATGGAGTATTCCGGCGGAACCTGGACCAATAATGGTTTTGGTGACAGAGGCTGGCTGGCAATTGCCCTTGTTATCTTCGCTCTCTGGAAGCCTGTAAATGCGATCTGGGGTTCTATCCTTTTTGGCGGCCTTTATATCCTGTATCTTTATATTCCGGGACTGGACCGCGGGGCACAGGAGATCTTTAAGGCACTGCCTTATGTAGTAACCATTATTGTACTGATATTTACCAGTCTGAGAAAGAAGAGGGAATATCAGCCGCCGGCAAGTCTGGGACTGGCATATTTCCGTGAGGAACGATGAGAGAATTAATTGAACGGTATGTAAGAGAACTGGTAAAATCCCCAGCACTTCCAATACAGAGACAGAAAAAGCTGCGCAGACTATATTGCAGAGGAGCTGGCAAAGCAGCCTTACTTTAAGGAGTATCCGGAGCAGACAGGAAAATATCTGCTGCCGGAAGACAGCTTTGACCGGTCTGTACCATGGGGACTGGTAAAAGGAAGGAACGGATCCCGTAAGACCATTATCCTTACAGGCCATTATGACGTGGTGGACACAGAAGAGTATGGAAATGAGCGTGCTCTTGCTTATGATGTGGAAAAATGGGAAAATCTGGTAAAATCTGGAAATGCTCTGCCTGGTATGCCAGAGGAAGTGAAAGAAGATTTCCTTTCTGGTGAATGGATGTTTGGCAGAGGAACCGCAGATATGAAGGGCGGACTTTCTGTTGGACTGGCGCTGCTGGACTGGTATGGGAAGCTGGTGGTTGAGGCAGAGCGGAAAGACTGTGGCACGGCTGCCTTTGAGACAAAACTGCTTCTGGAACAGAAGAGACGCCTGAAATATCTGGAAATCTCCTGTTTGTAACAGTACCGGACGAGGAAGGCTACTCTGCCGGAATGCGCGGTGCTGTGCCATTTTAAATGATTTAAAAGAACGCTTTGACCTGGAATATACAGCACTGATCGATCTGGAACCGGCTTCCATGGAAAATGGGGCAAAGACCATTTATACAGGTTCTGTTGGAAAAACAATGCCTGCTGTATTGGTCCAGGGCGTAAAGGCCCATGTATTAAACTGTTTCCAGGGTGTCAGCTCTGTAGGCGTTTTAAGCAGCTTTTTCATGAAAACAGAACTGGCACCGGAATTCGCAGAAAAAGTGCTACGGAAATCTGCCCACCGCCAACCTGGTTTTGTCTTCGTGATCGGAAAGAAGGCTACGATGTGTCCGTGCCTTTCAGGGCTGGTGGATACATGAGCATACTTGGGTTTGAAAAACGCCGGATGAAGTGATAAAGCGATTGAAAGAACTGGGAAAAGAAAGTTTTGAAGAATATGCCCGGAGAATGGAAGCGCAGTGGAAGGCTGTGGAAAAGCAGAGGTTCCAGAAGAAAAGCTGGTCTGACAAGTGAAGGCAATCCCTGGCATGTCCCGGCACAGCCGCCGCTGCAGAAGCAGAAGTTCTTACAGTCAGTGAGTTGCTGGCATACTGCCGCAAAGAACAGGAGAAGCCTTTACTGCCTGGCTTTCAGAAGCCTACAAGACTCAGAAAGCCCGCCTGGACAAAGGCGAGACCAACTTCCCATCAGCCACCCTTGATTTTATGGAGCAGCTGTTAAACCAGTCAGGGATCTCCGGTCCGGTCATGATCCTTGGCTTTGCACCTCCATTTTATCCGGCTGTAGACAGTGGAAAAGAGGGAAAAATTCTTTTAAAGAGATGAAAAAGCAGCAGAGAAGGAGAATGTTTCCCTGAAATGCCATGAATATTTCTGCGGCATTTCCGACTTAAGCTACTGTGGCGGAATGGACAAAGAAGAACTGGCTGCCTATGCAGCCCAGACCCCATTATGGGGCAGTGCCTATGCCATGGATATAGAAGCAATGGCGAAATTAAAGATCCCATCCATGCTCTTTGGACCATGGGGAAAGATATCCATACCCGCTGGGAGCGTGTGAACAAGGCCAGTTTATATGAAAAACACCGGCTGTATTAAAAACTTTATCGAACAAATGTTTGATAAATAAATATGTATGTGGTATACTAAAAGCGCAGGGAGAAATTTTCCCTGCGCTTTTCAGCATTATATTGCCTGGAAAAACCAGGCATAGAAGTGAGTAAATATTTTCAGGAAACAGCAGAAAAGGAGTTACACCATGCCAAAGCAGTATATAAAAATACGCGGCGCAAATGAACATAATCTTAAAAATATATCCGTAGATATCCCAAGGAATGAACTGGTGGTTCTTACCGGACTTTCCGGTTCCGGCAAGTCATCTCTGGCGTTTGATACGATCTATGCAGAAGGTCAGAGACGCTATATGGAGTCTCTGTCTTCCTATGCAAGACAGTTCTTAGGACAGATGGAAAAGCCGGAAGTAGAAAGCATCGAAGGCCTTTCTCCAGCCATTTCCATTGACCAGAAATCCACCAACCGAAATCCACGTTCTACAGTGGGAACCGTGACAGAGATCTATGACTATATGCGTCTTCTCTATGCCCGCATCGGTATCCCCCACTGTCCAAAGTGTGGAAGGGAGATCCATAAACAGACCATTGATCAGATGGTAGACCAGATCATGGCTATGCCGGAGCGGACCAAGATCCAGCTGTTGGCACCTGTAGTCCGTGGAAGAAAGGGCGAACACGTAAAAGTGCTGGAGCAGGCCAGAAAAAGCGGCTATATGCGTGTGCGCATTGACGGAAATCTGTACGAACTTTCCGAAGAGATCAAATTAGAGAAAATATTAAGCACAATATTGATATTATTGTAGACCGTCTGGTTGTAAAGAGGGGATTGAAAATCGTCTGACTGACTCTATTGAGACGGTTATGTCCTTAAGCAACGGCCTGATGACTGTAGATGTGATCGGCGGGGAACCGGTGAATTTCAGTCAGAGTTTTTCCTGCCCGGACTGTGGTATCAGTATTGACGAGGTAGAGCCCCGAAGCTTCTCCTTTAATAACCCATTTGGAGCATGCCCGGAGTGCTTCGGTTTAGGCTATAAGATGGAATTTGACGAGGATCTGATGATCCCGGATAAATCCCTTTCCATTTCCCAGGGTGCCATTGTGGTTATGGGATGGCAGTCCTGTACGGACAAAGGAAGCTTTACCAGGGCTATCTTAGACGCACTGGCAGAGGAATATCATTTCAGCCTGGATACTCCATTTCAGGATTATCCAAAGGAGATCCACGATATTATCATCTATGGTACCGGCGGTCATGAAGTAAAAGTCCGCTATAAGAGCCAGAGAGGTGAAGGCATCTACGATGTAGCATTTGAGGGCCTGATCGAAAATGTAAACCGCCGCTATAAAGAGACTTTTCAGAAGCTTCCAAGGCAGAATATGAAACCTATATGCGGATCACCCCATGTCCGGCCTGCAAGGGACAGCGACTGAAAAAGGAGTCTCTGGCAGTTACAGTAGGCGGTCTGAATATTTACCAGGCTACTAATATGTCCATTGTGAAATTTAAGGAATTTATGGATGGGCTGACGCTGACACCTATGCAGCAGACCATTGGTGCCTCTATTTTAAAGGAGATTAAAGCACGTATCAGTTTCCTTATTGATGTGGGACTGGATTATCTTTCCCTTTCCCGTGCTACAGGCACACTTTCCGGCGGCGAAGCCCAGAGAATCCGTCTGGCTACCCAGATCGGATCCGGTCTGGTGGGAGTAGCCTATATCCTGGATGAGCCAAGTATAGGACTTCACCAGAGAGATAATGATAAATTGTTAAAAACTTTATTGCATCTGCGTGACCTGGGAAACAGCGTTCTGGTAGTAGAACATGACGAAGATACCATGCGTGCAGCAGACTGCATTGTGGATATCGGACCTGGAGCCGGGGAACATGGTGGACAGATCGTTGCAGTGGGAACTGCAGAAGAGATCATGAAAACCCGGAGTCAATAACCGGTGCCTATCTCAGCGGCCGTCTGCAGATTCCGGTTCCTGATCAGCGCAGAACTCCAACGGGCTGGATCACGGTGCGGGGAGCAGAAGAGAATAACCTGAAAAGATCGATGTTTCCTTCCCGCTGGGCGTGATGACCTGTGTGACCGGTGTATCCGGTTCCGGTAAAAGTTCTCTTGTAAACGAGATCTTATATAAAGCCCTTGCAAAGAAGTTAAACCGCGCAAGGACCATTCCTGGAAAGCATAAATGCATTGAAGGAGTAGAGCAGTTAGATAAGATTATAGCTATTGACCAGTCCCCGATCGGACGTACCCCACGTTCCAATCCGGCTACCTATACCGGTGTATTTGACCTGATCCGGGACCTGTTTGCCTCTACAGCAGATGCAAAAGCAAAGGGCTACAACAAGGGCAGATTTAGTTTCAATGTAAAAGGTGGTCGCTGTGAAGCCTGCTCCGGCGATGGTATCATCAAGATCGAGATGCACTTCCTTCCGGATGTATACGTGCCCTGTGAAGTCTGCGGCGGAAAGCGCTATAACCGTGAGACACTGGAGGTAAAATACAAAGGAAAGAGCATCTATGATGTCCTGGATATGACAGTAGAAGATGCGTTGAAATTCTTTGAAAATGTGCCCTCCATTACCAGAAAGATCCAGACCTTATATGATGTAGGTCTTGGTTATGTCCGTCTGGGACAGCCATCTACCGAACTTTCCGGTGGTGAAGCCCAGCGTATCAAACTTGCTACCGAACTTTCCAAGCGCAGTACCGGAAAGACCATTTATATCCTGGATGAACCTACTACAGGCCTTCATTTTGCCGATGTCCACAAGCTGATCGAGATCCTTCGCCGCCTGTCCGACGGTGGAAATACCGTTGTTGTCATTGAACACAACCTGGATGTGATCAAAACAGCAGACTATATCATCGATATCGGTCCTGAAGGCGGCGACAAGGGAGGAACTGTCATTGCCAAAGGAACTCCCGAAGAAGTGGCAGAAAGCCCGGTTTCCTATACAGGAAAATATGTGAAGAAATATCTGGAACAGTGATTAATAGGAGATTCCGCCTGTTAGCACAGGCGTAGGATCATAAATGTGCGGTATTTATAAGTAACTAAAACTTCCCACACCGATGTGGTGTGTTGAACCTTGAAAATTCAATATTTCAGCCAATAAAAAAGGCATAAACCTGTTCCGTTTGGTATAATGGAATTGACTAGAAACCATCTTTACAAAGGAGATTTATGCCATGTCCAGTATACCACAAAACCATTCTGATGAAAAAGCCCTAATTGACTGCGTTCAGAGATTTTTTTCTAAACACCATGTCGGCAAGCTTCTTGCCAGATGTAATGGCATGAAAGAAAAAGGCGTTTCTCCGGTTTCTCTGTTTCGTTACAAACTCAGTAACATTTTTGTCGGAAGAAGTATGTATATGCAGCAACAGACCGGCTCTTTTAAGGAAGCATTTTCCAAGAACACGTTCTACCGTTTCCTTAATTCTGCAAAGACAAACTGGCTCCGTTTCACTTCTCTTCTTGCTGCAGATATCGTAAATCACGACATCAAAGGTCTGACGAATGACAGCAGAAAAAATGTCTTCATCATTGATGACAGTCTTTTTAACCGCACCAGCTGCAAGAAAACAGAACTGGGATCAAAAGTTTTTGACCACACGGATATGCGTTTCAAAAAAGGATTCCGAATGCTTACTTTAAGCTGGAGTGATGGAAATACATTGATTCCTGTAAACAGCTGTCTGCTGGCATCTGCAAAAACTACAAATATCATCGGTCCTGTAAAGGACTTTGATAACAGAACCCTTGCAGGAAAAGACGCAAGCTTGCTCAGACAAAAGCTCCAGAAGCAATGATGGCTTTGCTGGACACTGCCCTCAGCGTGGGACTGAATGCTGACTATGTTCTGTTTGATTCCTGGTTTTCAAACCCGGTGCAGATCACAGCCATCCATTCAAAAGGCATGGATGTGATTGCTATGATCAAGAAGAGCAGCCGGATTAAATACTCATACGGTGGTAAACAGCTGAGTATCAAAGAAATCTATTCCAAGAACAAAAAGCGCCATGGCAGATCAAAATATCTGCTGTCTGTTGATGTTATGGCAGGAAAAGAAACTCCAATTCCGGCGAAAATCGTATGCGTAAGGAACAAATCGAACCGCAAGGACTGGCTTGCTTTTATCTGTACGGATACGACTCTTTCTGAGGAAGAAATCATCCGTGTTTATGGAAAACGTTGGCAGATTGAGGTTTTCTTCAAGACCTGCAAATCCATGCTGAACCTGATCGGAGAATGCCATAGCTTATCTTATGATGCGCTGACAGCCCATGTGACCATTGTATTTACTAGATATATGTTGCTTGCAATGGAACAGCGCCAAAACGAAGATCAGAGAACTCTTGGTGAGTTATTCTTCTTTCTCATTGATGAAATGGCAGACATTACTTTCCGCAGGTCACTTTGCATCTTGATGGATGCCTTAATGGCAAGCCTTCAGGAAATCTTAAAGCTCAGCGATAAACAACTGACTGCTTTTACTGTTGATTTTGAGGCAAGATTGCCGGAATATCTGCGTAATGCACTTCATCCAGAGGTTGCAATAGCATAAAGCACTATTTTGTTAGCTGAAATATTGAATTTTCAAGGTGCGAAGCCCTGTTTTGGTGTGGGAAGTTTTAGTAAGTAATAAACGACAACATATTTCAGAAGTCAGAGATATAACAGCAGTAAATAATCCTTGACTTCTGAAATTTTTTTATCTAAAATACTTAGGAACCGAACTAATTACAAAAACACAGGAGTACAGTCATATGGAAACAGGAAAAGTCATTAACCGTATATCTAACCGTCTGCGCCGCAGATCTGCAGCTTTACAGGAAACACTGGGAATGAGCGGGGCGCAGGGGAATATTTTAAATTTTATTTTAGTGGAAGGACAGAAACATTCTATTTATCAGAAAGATATAGAAAAAGAATTTGGTCTCCGTCCATCTACGGCTACAGAAGTATTAAAGGCCCTGGAAAAGAAAGAACTGATCTGCCGTGTCAGTGAAAAGCAGGATGCCCGTTTAAAACGGATCGAATTTACGTCCAAGGCCGAAGAAATCCGTCATCTGATCGCTGCTGAAATAGGCGAGTCGGAAAGCATTTTATTAAAAGGTATTACAGAAGAAGAAAGGCAGATCTTTATAGCAATCGGAGAGCGAATGCTAAAAAATCTGGACGAAGCTAATCAATAAGGAGATCAATCAGTAAGGAAGCTGATCCTTAAAGAAGTTTCCAGGAAACAGGATAGAAGAAAATAGGATAGAGAAAGGAAGAAAAGCAAAATGGAAAAAGCAAAAGAAACGGGTACAGACCAGGAACTGATGCGTTCTATGAAGGTGTCAAAAGCAGTAGCCGCCATGGCGATCCCAAGTGTGATCAGCAGTCTGGTTACAGTCGTTTATAACATGGCAGATACCTTTTTCGTAGGACAGACAGGAGATGCACTTCAGGTAGCGGCAGTCAGTCTGACAAACCCTATTTTCATTCTCCTTATGGCTTTTGCCAATATGTTTGGAATGGGCGGAAGCGCCGTGGCATCCATGGCAATGGGAGAAGGAAAACCCAAAAAAGTAAAGAACACTACCGCATTTATCACCTATGCTAGTTTAGCAGTAGGCATCATAATTGCAGTTATTTTATTTGCATTTATGTCCCCCATCTTACATATTTTTGGCGCAAATACAGAAACCTATGAATACGCTAAAGGTTACATCCATTACATTGCCTGGGGCGCTCCCTTTATCATCTGGTCTGCGGCAGCCAGCTTTGTAGTCCGGGCAGAAGGTGCCAGTAAAGAAGCTATGATCGGAAGCATGGTGGGAACCATTGCAAATATTGTATTAGACCCCCTGTTTATCTCTGGTCTGCATATGGGAGCTGCCGGTGCGGCTATTGCAACTACCATCGGAAATATCCTGGCAAGTCTGTACTTTGTATGGTATTTCTTAAAGAGATCCGGTCAGCTGTCCATTCTTCCAAAAGACTTTACTTTAGGAGAAAATATCCCGCAGAGAGTCTGCACTACCGGCTTCCCAACTGCTATCTTTTCTGTTCTCATGAGCGTTTCCACCATTGTAGTCAACCAGATTTTGGTAAAATATGGAAATGCACCGGTGGCAGCCATCGGTATTGTTTTTAAAGCCAATATGTTCATTACTTTCCTGCAAATGGGACTGGCAAACGGAGTACAGCCATTGTTGGGTTACAGCTATGGAGCTGGAAATATCAGCCGCTTCCGGGAAGTAGAACGCTTTACGAAGATCTGCTGCCTGATAGCCGGAGTTGCGGCCACACTGCTGTATTTTGTGGGAAAAGAGCCTATTATCCGCATGTTCATCAGTGATGATGAGGTGGTTTATTATGGGGTAAAGATGCTGATTGCATACATGCTTTCCGGTCCTGTGATCGGCATGCTTTTTGTAAATATGAACTGTATGCAGTCTGTAAATTACGCATTGCCTGCAACCATCCTTTCCGTTATGCGTCAGGGCGTCCTCCTGATTCCGCTGCTTTACATCCTGCAGCTGATCGCAGGATTAGAAGGCGTGATATACGGTCAGGCAATTACAGACTATATCGCGGTGGTCCTTTCAACGGTATTTTGGAGAAATATAAGAAAAAGCTGTAGGATTTGCCAGAGTGACCTGGATCATTCTACAGCTGAAAATGAAATCCCAGCGGGCGTCAGATCGCAATCTGCCGTCCGCCATTTTTTCATATAACCGGTGACTGATGGAAAGCACGGTACGTCCGTTTCCGGCTCGGTTTAAAGCAGAAAGAACGGTCTGTTCTGTGTCTGCGTCAAGATTTGCCGTGATCTCATCTAATAAAAGGATGCGGGGTTGGTTGCAACAGCCCTGGCAATGGAAAGCAGCTGCCATTGTCCCTGGGAGAAAAGACCTGGTTTGCAGGGAGTGTTGTAGCCTTCCGGGAAACTGCGTATAACTTCATCCAGTCCTGTAAGACCTGCGGCAGTCTGGGCCTGTTCAATGTGATATCCGGGTCAAACAAGGTGATCTGGTCCAGGATCGTTCCGGGAACCATGGAAAAATTCTGTTCTACACAGCTGATGATCTTTCGTCTCTGGTTTTCAGAGAGTGCATCGGCAGGCTGTCCGTTAATAAGAACGTTTCCTTTCTGAGGTGTATAAAGTCCTAAAAGCAGTTTAAAAATAGTACTTTTTCCGGCACCGGTACGTCCGGTCAAAGTAACCTGTTCCCCTTCTTTACAGAAAAACTGAGGGACTGTAGAATATCCGGGTCACTTTCCTCATAACGGAAGGTTACATTCTGAAGTTCTACCGGGCATGCAGCCGGATCCGGTCTGGAAGTGTTTGTTTCCCTAGCTTTGGTACGTTCCGGAAGCTGCAAAATTCATTGATCCTGTGTACTCCGGCAGCAGCAGACTGAATGGTCTGTATTTCCATACCAATACTTTCAAGAGGTGTAAATACCTGGGTAATATAGGAAATAACAGCGGCAGCAGTACCGGCAGACATTCCGAAAAACAGCTGGACTTCCCCATTTCCAAAAGCAGATAAGATCATAACAATGGCGATGGTAATTGAATTGGAAATAAGGATGACCGGTGAATAAATAGCATCATAAAAATTTGTTTTATCAATTGCCTTATAGCTGTCTTCCAGAAATTTACTGTATTTTTCTTCCATATACATTTCTTTGTGAAGATTGTGAATGGTGCGGATACAGCGCAGTGTCTCCGGTACATGACCAGAGGCTTTGCAATGGCAGCACGGTTACTTAACTGGGATGCAAGCATGCGTTTTGTACATGACGGGTGTAGAAAAATACAGCGGGGAGCACAAAAGCAGCAGAATAGCCAGACCGCGGTTTTCGTAAAGATCACAAAGAAAATACCGCAAAGCTGGCAGGCGTCTGCAAACATGCTGATGATACCGGAAGTAAAAGTTCCTCTACTGTATCCACATCACCTACAAAACGGGAAGCAATGGCTCCTGAGTCATGGGAAACAAAAGAGTCTGCAGGCAGAAGGCTGATCTTCTGGCATAAAACAGTGCGCAGTCCATGCGTAATGCGCTGCCCGAAGATCGTCAAAAGGCTTTCACGCAAAGAGGTGGCAGCATTTGTTAATAAAAGCAGTCCAAAATAGGACAGAGCCAGAGCAAAGGAAAGGCCTGGCCGGCTGTAAGATAGTCAATGGCTTTTGCCAGTACCAGCGGCGGAGAAGGGCAAAGACAGCAGATCCCAACACAGCAGCAAATAAAGTTACGCACATTCCCTTATTCTGTTTTACAGTGCGTAAAATAACCTTAAGGACAGAATGTTCTGTTTTCATAGTCAGCAGATCCCCTTTCAATCGCACTTTCCGTTGGTTTTGCAACGGAATAGTCGGTTTGAAGCTGATATAATTCTCTGTAAGCACTATTATCTTTCAACAGTTTTTATGGGAAGAAAATTCTGCTGTTCCATTATCCATCCAGATCACGCCGTCTGTTTCCGAGAACAGATACAGGCGATGGGAGATGAGAAAGATAATGCTGTCCGGCACCATTTGACGCAGGTGTTCAAACACTTCTACTTCTGTTGTCTTGTCTAAGGCGGAAAATGGATCATCTAAGATCAGGATCGGGCGGGGATGGGCCAGTGTACGGGCCAGAGCCAGCCGCTTCTGCTGTCCGCCGGAAAGACGGAGGCCCGTTTCACCGGTTACTGTATCTTCACCCTGAGGCATATGACGTACCTCATCTTCCAGGCATACAGCTTCTAAGTATTTCCACAGATCCTTTTGATCCCCAAGTAAAACATTGTTTTAATGGTATCACTTAACAGATCCGGTTCATGTCCTAAGTATCCCACCAGAGAATTGCGCACATCTGGTGAAAGGGAAGAAAATTCCTTACCGTTAAAGGTGAGGGAGCCGGTGTAAGGATGCTCGCAGAGGAAGATCCGTCCTAATGTGGATTTTCCGCAGGCAACCGGGCCGGTAATACCAATGATCTCACCAGGAGAAGCCTGGAATGTCAGATCTTTGAAAAGAGGAGCGCTGTTTTCATAGGAAAATCCAAGGGATCTTGCGTTTACCTGTCCAAGGCTGGAAGCTGGCAGAGGTTTGTCTTCTTTTCCTGCTTTCATAAAGGAAGGATACGCTTCCAGGAAACCTGGGCTTTCTGGATAGCATTAAAAGCTTGGCTGCATGGGAAGATTTTACAGACAGCCTGGAAAAACAGGAAAGGAAAGCGCTGAAAGCGGCAATATCCCAGGAAGTCCAGCCGGTTCCCATTACATTTTACTTCCAAAATAAAAGATGAGAAGGACGCCGGTCATGGAAATAAGCTTATAAATAGGAGGCAGGGCCGCTACCGGCAGATCCGCACGTACAGAGGCTTTTTCGTAATCAGCCAGGTGGGCTTCATAATCTTTATTTCTCTGGGTCTCACAGCCGTAAATACGGTAGGTAATGGCGTTTTGGATGCGGTCTAAGGTTGCGGCATTTAAACGTCCGGCGCTTTCTTTGCAGGCAGCACCTGTTTTCAGGACAACGACTTTCATCCTTTCTGCGATCACATAGGAAACAGGAGGGAAGATAAGGCACAAAAGAGCCAGTTTCCAGTCGTAGGCGAAAAGCATGAAAACATAGGAAAACAGTGCTACACCTGTATCGAAGATCTCAGTTGTAAATTTACGGATCCCTTCGGAACATGCGTCTACGTCGGATAAAGCTTTTGTCATGGCATTTCCGGTATTGACATTTTTCAGATCGGAGGTATCCGTATGGACCAGGTTGTTATAATACGTCTGTTTCATACTGCGGTTGATGTTGTTGGCGAAGCGGCGCACATACAGACGTTTGATGAAACGGGAGATCTGTACCGTAAAATGGCAATAAAATAAGCAGATGCCAGTTTCAGCATATCTGAAAAATGACTTTGGCCTTTCTGGATAAAAACAGGCACTGTATCATCTGGCCTTCAAACCAGGGACGGGCCATAAGTCCAAGATTGTAAATAAGACCGGACACTGTGATAACAGCTAAAATTCCCTTTGCATGGAAAAATAACTGGTGACATGGTCTGGATGTTTGCATATGGGGGTGCAGATTGTTTACTCATGTGAGAGTTCTCCTTCCTGTGGTTCTTTTCCGGAGCCTTTTGGGGCAGTTCTTTATTTAGTATTTCTTTATCTGGTATTTTTGATCGGTCATTTCTTCGCTGGGGATCCGGGAAAGTTTTCATTGGTCCATGCCGATACATGGGTAAAGTCTACTCTCCGTTCTTCCTTGGATTTCCAGTAAAGGATATCCAGGATGCGGCAGAATTCCCTGCGGTCTGCTTCTGAGAGATCAGCAATGAGCCAGTCATAAAAGCGTCTTCAATACTTGCTTTGGAGTTTTTCAGTTCTTCCGCTTTTCTGTGGCAAAAGAAGCTGGCTGCGTTTATCTTCAGGATTTGGTTTTCGTACCAGATAGCCCTTTGCTTCCAGGCTTGCAGCCCGGCGGGCAGCGGCTCCTTTGTCGATCTTTAAGGTTTCACGGATTTCTGCCTGGGTGATTCCCGGTTTGTGGCGGACCAGATGGATAAAGTCAAATTCAGCTGTGCCGATGCCCTCGGCTTTCATGGTCTGGACTGTAAATTTGGCAGCTTCTCTGGCTATTTTTGTTATTTTACGCTGTGTATCATCCATAGATTTAACGATCCTTTCTAAAAAGAAGATGTATATACATCTATATAGTTGATGGTACATCTAAATGTTTGCATTGTCAATACAGGAAGATCTTACAGACCATCTTTAAAAAAAAAAGCGGTTGACGTTTTTGAGAATACGTGTACAATAATACGTACATTATTAATAACCTGTTATGAAAATAAAGGCAGGCTTCGATTGACTGAGAGCAAGAGCCACAGGACCTGTATTTTCATAAGATCCGCATAAGCGGCAGCAGCGTATGTTTATACGATACTACAGGTGTTTTACTTTCCGTGAAAAGTGAAAACTTCTGACAGGATCAGTTAATCATCCGTCCCTTAGATCTTAAGGGGCGGATTTTTATATTCACTGATGCATCATGCAAAAGAATGATATAGAAAAGCGGAAATAACACAGGATCTTACACAGGTAAAAGCATTACATATTTAGGAGGAGAGCAGTATGAAAGGGTACAAAAGCTTATGGACTTTGTAGCGCTGGTTGAAAAGCAGTTCTGGCAGCTACCATGATCCTGATCCTTGTACTGACAGTAGGAAACGTGTTTTCACGTAAAGTGATCCACCAGTCATGGTCTTTTACAGAGGAACTGGTGGTTGCAATTTTGTTCTGATCACCCTTATAGGCGCAGCATTGTCTGCAAGAGAGGGAGGTCTGGTAGGTTTAAACTTGGTAACAGAGCGCCTGCCAAAGTCATGTAAAAAGCCAGTGATCATTCTCATCACACTTTTTCCGTGGCTTTTATGGGAATCTTATTTTATTACGGTATGGACAAGGTGTTAGCACAGCTTGCCAACCAGAAACGGACTTTCGTATTAAACTGGCCGGAATGGATCTTCTGGTCCTTTGTTCCCGTTGGTTCCGTGTGCATGATCCTGCATTTTATTGAATATTGTGTGGATGAATGCACAAAACAGATATGACAGAAAATAATGCTATGGAAAAGGAGGATAAATAAATGGTAAGTGCAGTTCTTTTATCACCTTTTCGTTTTACTGGTTTTAAATGTTCCTATCTCTATCTGTCTGGGACTTTCATCCGCAGCAGCGATCCTGTATTCAGGAACCTCTTTAACCATTGTAGCAACTAATATTTATTCTGGTATCAGTAAATTCCTGCTTCTTGCGATCCCGTTTTCGTATTATCCGGAAACATTATGGCAAAAGCCGGTATTTCTACCAGACTGATCCGTTTTGTTAACACCTGCGTTGGTCACAGAAAAGGTGGTATTGCAAATGTATGTATTATCGTTGCTTGCTTCTTTGGTGCGATTTCCGGTTCCGGTCCTGCAACAGTAGCAGCATTAGGCGCTGTCCTGATCCCGGCTATGGTAGAAAGAGGCGGCTTTTCAGCACCGTTCGCTACAGCATTAATGGCAACTGCCAGCTCTATTGCCATTGTCATCCCACCAAGTATTGCTTTTGTTGTATATGCTTCCATTACCGGCGTTTCCATCGGTGACATGTTCATGGCAGGTATTGTTCCGGGAATCCTTATGGGACTTGCCCTGATCGTAGTGGTAATGTTAGAAGTACACAAAACCATGTAGTTCCATCTAATGTACAGAAGGCATCTGCAAAAGAAAGACTGGATGCGTTTAAGGATGCTTTCTGGGGATTTTAATGCCGGTTATCATCCTGGGAGGTATTTACGGCGGCATCTTTACACCTACTGAGGCAGCAGCCGTTTCAGTTGTATATGGCCTTTTGTAGGAATGGTAATATATAAAGAAGTAAAATTAAAAGATCTTTGGGATATCCTTATTGACTCTGCAAAGACCACCGGCGGAATCATGCTCATTGTAGCATGTGCGTCCCTGTTCTCCTTTGTATGTACCCGTTTTGGTATCTCTGCTGCAGCTTCCCAGCTGCTGGCAAAAGTAGCAGGAAATCAGTTTACTTTCTTACTGATCTGCAACGTGATATTCCTGATCGCAGGCTGCTTTATTGACGCTAACTCTGCAATGTACATTTTCATCCCGATCATGCTTCCTGTATGCAAGCAGTTAGGCTACAATGTGATCGCATTTGGTATTATGGCAACCGTCAACCTGGCAATTGGTCAGGTAACACCGCCAGTTGGCGTTAACCTGTTTGTTGCTATCGGTGTAAAGCTGAAAATGGTTTACAGGTAACCTTACAGCAGATCTCCCGTGCAGTTGTATCTATGGTAGTGGCAAGTATTGCAGTGCTTTTACTGATCACCTATATTCCGGTAATCTCTACGTTCCTTCCGGCAGCTTTAGGAAGTGCTGCAGCAGTTGAAAATGGAACCACCACAGGCGGTGACAGCGGTACTACAGCCACAGATAATGAGGATTTTAATACCATTGAAGATTACAGTGATCTGGACGGAAATGACCTGGAATTTTACCTGTTCTACCACAGAGACCAGTACCTGGGCACAGGCCGGCCGCAAGTTTGGTGAGTTAATGGAACAGGCAACCGGCGGAAAAGTAAAAGTAGACGTATATGCAGCAGACCAGCTGACCGGCGGCAACCAGTCTGAAGGCATCCAGGCGCTGATGAACGGCGACCCGGTACAGATTTCCATGCACAGCAATTTGATCTACTCTGCATTTGATCCACGTTTTAATGTGGTTTCTCTGCCGTATTTATTTGACTCTGTAGAAACAGCAGATGCTGTTTTAGACGGACCTGCAGGAGAAGAACTGGTAAGTATCCTGGAAAGCTATGACCTGCATTGTATGGGAATGGCAGAAAATGGTTTCCGCCAGCTGACCAACAGCGTTCACCCGGTACATTCTGTAGAAGATATGAAGAACCTGAAGCTTCGTGTAGCAGGTTCCAACCTTTTAATGAAGTGTTATGAACTTTGGGGCACAGATGCCACCAATATGAACTGGTCCGAGACTTATACTGCTCTTCAGCAGAAGACAGTAGACGGACAGGAAAACCCACTTCCAGCGATCGACGCAGCCAGCGTACAGGAAGTACAGAAATATGTATCTCTCTGGAATGCAAATTATGACTGCTTGTTCTTCTGTATCAATCAGGGCATTTATGACAGTCTGACCCAGGAGCAGCAGAAGGTAGTTGACGAAGCAGGCCGCAAGGCAGTTGCTTATGAGCGTGAGATCAACCGCGCCGGTGACGAGGAGATCTTAGAACGCTGGCAGTCAAAGAATGGCGTAGAAGTTGTAAAATACGAGGATCTGGATGTAGAGTCCTTTAAGAATGCAGCAGAGCCTGTAACCGAGTGGTTCATCAATGAGTTAAAGAACCAGGGATATGAAGATGCAGAAGACCTGGTACACATTTTCACCGATAATGCAGCAAAGCAGCAGGCGCAGAAAGCACCGGAAGCACATCTGCATACCAGGTAGAAGACCACAGTGACTTAAACTGGCCGGAAATGACCTGGAATTTCACCTGCTCTACCACAGAAACCAGTACCTGGGCCCAGGCCGGACGTAAATTCGGCGAGTTAATGGATCAGGCAACCGGCGGAAAAGTAAAAGTAGAAGTATATGCAGCAGACCAGCTGACCGGCGGTAACCAGTCCGAAGGTATCCAGGCGCTGATGAACGGTGACCCGGTACAGATCTCCATGCACAGCAACCTGATCTATTCTGCATTTGATCCACGTTTTAACGTAGTTTCATTGCCATATCTTTTCGACTCTGTAGAAGATGCAGACGCAAAACTGGACGGGGAAGCAGGACAGAAAATGGATGAGATCTTATCTTCCTATGGCTTACATTGTATGGGAATGGCAGAAAATGGCTTCCGCCAGCTGACCAACAGTGTCCGTCCGGTACATTCTGTAGAAGATATGAAGAATTTGAAGCTGCGAGTAGCAGGTTCTAACCTTCTGATGAAGTGCTATGAGCTTTGGGGCGCAGATGCCACCAATATGAACTGGTCCGAGACATACACCGCTCTTCAGCAGGGAACCGTAGATGGCCAGGAAAACCCGCTTCCAGCAATCGATGCAGCCAGTGTACAGGAAGTACAGAAATATGTATCTCTCTGGAATGCAAACTATGACTGTCTGTTCTTCTGCATTAATCAGGATATCTATGACAGTTTAACTCCTGAGCAGCAGGCAGTAGTAGATGAGTGCGGAAAATTAGCTGTTCAGTATGAGCGTGAGATCAACCGCGCCGGAGATGACGAGATCTTATCCAGGTGGCAGTCCAAGAATGGCGTAGAAGTGGTTGATAATGATGAACTGGATATCGACTCCTTTAAGGCAATCGTAGAACCTGTAACCGAATGGTATATCGGCGAACTGCAGAGACAGGGATATGATGATGCAGAAGAGCTGGTAGCAGCATTTAAGTAAGTAGAATTAAGTAAATAAAGTCAGGAAAAGGCTGATGCAGAAGAGATAGGATCTTTTTTGCATCAGCCTTAATTGTTGCCAGGCATATCGAGGAGACGCCAGTGGCGCATCCGCTGATCTAAATGAGTGCCCTCAGCCATTTGCCATGCTTCCTGTGGGACAGAAATGATATAAGCAATGTAAACAGGAACATGGAGACCAGAACGGAAAGCATAATGTTTGTTTTAGTCATAGGAAGTGGATTATAATGAATGGTCCAGGTAAACAAATGGATGAAATAGTAATGGGAGAAATAGATCCATTCACTTTGTTCCCGTAAAAAAAGGAAAAATCTGGAACCAGTTCCGGTAAGGTTTAATGCCAGTTCTGTAAGGCAGACGACGGCAGGTGCTGCTGATAATACCATATTGGCATTGGAGCAGAGGGAAACTTCTATGTACATTACACTTAGAAAGAAAAGGCTTCCCAAAGCGGCCGGTACAGGTGACAGATGCCGTTCCCTCTTTGCAGACCAGGCACC